>ERZ1699238.2-NODE-2-length-278033-cov-9.331371_pt1 | contig 278033 bp, 211 predicted proteins | sample MGYA00581518_ERZ1699238 | MGnify/ENA primary metagenome ERZ1699238 (study PRJEB42319, sample SAMD00040325) | human oral metagenome | material: saliva | host: Homo sapiens | study: EMG produced TPA metagenomics assembly of PRJDB4115 data set (Metgenomic analysis of... | reverse complement strand
GAGGTTGATAGGCCGGGTATGGAAGCGGGGACTGAAGACTCGTGGAGTTGACTGGTACTAATAGGCCGAAGGCTTACTTTTCAAGAAGTTTTGTGTTGTTTGCGTTCACTGTATGGTTTTTGGATAACAATCCAATAGGCAATAAAAAGAGCCCGCTTACGCGGGCTCTTTTGCTTTAACAGCTAAAGTTGGAAAAGGGGCAGACCCACGCGGGTCTGCCCCTTTTTTGTACCCTCAGAACCCCATGAATCTACCGGGCCCTCCAGAGAGGAGCGCACTGGGATAGAGTAGAACCATGCAATACCCCATGTTTTCCCACGCACCCGAGCAAATCGATCAGCAGCAACAGGCTAATGAAGAACGGACTGCGGCACTCTACGTAGAGAGCTCGCTGGAGCCTCACGAAGCATGGGCAGCACTCACCGAATACATTCACCTCTGGTGGTCCAGGCAGATCCTACAGAGCGAGGAAAGCCATATAGACCTCTCTACTGAGCTGCTGCTCGAAGAGACAGCAGACGGGGATATTATTCCTGTGGCACGCATTATCCAATGTGAGAATGAAGACGTCCTCACCATCGCACCCTACCCGGGTACATACCTGGGGCGCCTCATGGGAGTAGACGAAGATGCAGAAGAAAGCCTGAGCTTCATCCTGGATGCCCTAGCCCCGGAGACTGCAGAAGGACCGCTATCCCTACTCGAGATCAGTAGCGGCACCTACACAGGTCGTGAGGACGAGGAACTAGGAATCTACGAGGGACACGAAGAAGCGGCTGCGCTACTCATGGGCGCATACGCTCGCTTTATTGGATCTGAGCTCGAGAAAGAAGAACTCTAAAAGGTACATAATCAAAGGGCCTGCTCGACCCTGTAGAGTGGTATGTCATGAGCACACAGGAGCAGAACACCGCACAGCAGAAGGACGCACGCCCCATCTGGGCGCGGCTGCGCACTAAAGCTGTGGCAGAAGAGGCACAACCTCAGCGCTACAGCAAGACTGATGTGCTGAAGCAGAGCAATATCTGGTTCCGCAAACAGGGCGTACCCCTCATCATTCCTGCACGTCAGCGTGCTCTCGATGCGTTCCCCCGCTCCGTACCCTGGATCCTGTGGGCGAGTATCATGCACGTCTGCTATATCTTCCTACGCGATATCCTCATTCTCGTAGTTGATAACGCAAATGGTTCCCTCCCGGAATACATTAAAGCCATCACGACCAACACCGCGCTCAGCGATGAAGTGCTACCCATGCTGGTGCTCGGTGGTATCTTCCTCGTGATGCCGATAATCTCCGGTGTGTTCATTACTCTTGCCCATATACTCATGGTCCGTACCCCGCGGTGGGTTCAAATCACCACGGGTATTCTTACCGTACTTTTTGCCGGAATGCTCTTTACCGCCGGTGTCTTTGCATCCAACACCCTCGACGGCCTCGACTTCGTCTACGACGGCGGCCAAGTATTCCCGCTCATCGTTATCGGAATCTACCTCGCCATCTTCCTGGGCGTAGATACCGTACTCGGCTGGTCCCTCAAGCACGCCATCCACCAGGTCGCATCCCTGCCGCCCATGATCGCGAAAGTACTGCCCGTACTCATGGTGTCCGTGCTCTTCATCTTCGTGAACGCAGACCTCTGGAAGCTCGCCAACGGGCTCAGCTTCCCGCGCACCTGGGCAGTTCTGGGCCTCATGGGGCTACTCGCCGTGTTCGTGGTCGTCACAACCTCCCTGGAGCGCACAGCGCGCCTGCTGGGGCGCTCCAGAGGTGACAACATCGCACGCTTTAGCGACAACGACTACGAGTATGCCGCAGCCCTCGAAGGCGGGATCTGGAACACCGCCCAAGACTGGGTCGAAGAGATGAAAATCCTCGAACACCGACCCCTCAAAATCGCGCCCTGGAGCAACCTCATCATCATCCCCATGATCGGGCAGATTATTCAGGCGACCCTCTTCATGCTGCTCGTCTTCGGATTCTTCATGGGGTTCTCCTCCATCGCCATTAGCGACACCACCATCGAATCCTGGATGACCGTCAAACCCGAACACCTCAAAATCCTCGGCGTAGACACCAACATCAACGCCGTGGTCATCAAGGTGTCCATGATCGTTGCCGTGTTCTCCGGGCTCAGCTTCGTCGCAACCACCAGTAGCGACGAAAAATACGCCCGAAGCTTCCTCAAACCCATGATCGAGCGAATCAAGCACATCCTGGTTATTCGCGATATCTACCTGGGCCTGCTTACCATGCCCAAAAACGAGGTACTCATAACCCTCGAAGAGGAGAAGAGCGCGGAAAAGGAGACCGACAAGGCATAAAAGGGCTCCTCAGGGGGGTAGAAGCTAGTGGGTCGACAGGTTCATCGTCAGCAGATTGAACACCAGGTATGCCATCAGAAGTGCCGTCGCCCCATCCAAAACACGCCATGCCGAAGGACGCGCAAAGAGCGGACGAAGCAGACGCGAACCGTACCCCAGCCCCAAAAACCAGATAATACTACCGCAGCAGCACCCCAGGTAGTACCACCAACGGCCAGGATCGCCCTGGGCGTTCGCCAGCGAACCCAAAAGAATAGTCGTATCCAACCACGCCAGCGGATTCAAATACGTCACCGCCGCCGTGGTCAGCAGAGCCGCCTTCAACGACTGAGAATCGCCCTCCGCATCATCCACCACGATGGAATGCGGGGTAAACACACGCCGCCCAGCCTCAAAACCAAACCACGCCAAAAACGCCGCACCCACATAACGGAACACCTCAATGAACCACGGTGCCGCATCCAACAGAGCGCCCAGGCCCACCACGCCCAAGCCAATCATCAGAGCATCCGACAGAATGCAGAAAATAATGATTGGGGTAATATGCCGACCCAAAATACCCTGACGCAGCACAAAAGTTCCCTGGGCACCAATAGCCGCCACCAGAGAAATCGTGGTGGTAGCACCCAGAAACAGCAGGGACAGGGAGGTGGACATGGTGAAACTTTCTATGCGGGTCAAACGGGGCGCGGGCTTCGCGGATATGCGGGTGGTGGCTCCTCTAATACCAGCTTGCCAGGCAAAAGCATGCGACACAGGGATTATTGCCCCGATAGCTAGAGTGTGAAGCGCCAGAGACGAGAATACGGGAAAACAAACCCTAAATCTATCTAAATATTTTCACACTGCGTAAGATATTCTTATGACACGTTTCAGTACCGACCAGCTCTCCACCTTTGCCGCCGTCATCGAATACGGCACTTTCGATGCCGCGGCAGATGTTCTGCGAGTGAGCCCCTCCGCCATCTCCCAGCGCATCAAAGCCATGGAACAGATCGCCGGAAAGGTCCTGCTACGTCGAAGCAACCCCGTCACCCCCACCGATGCTGGACAAAGCGTGCTGCGCATCGCCCGTCAGAGCGAATTCCTGCAGCAAGAAATGGAACGCGAACTCATGGGTGCTGGCGGCTTCCAAAGCGTCTCCGTGGCGGTCAATGCCGACTCGCTCGCCACCTGGTTCATCGACGCCGTCGGAACTCTCAGCCGCGAAGACAGCATCTTCTGCGACCTGCGACGAGAAGGTGAATTCCACTCCTCCGCCATGCTCCGCTCCGGAGAAGTCATGGCAGTCATCACCTCCAAACCCGAAAAAATCCCCGGCTGCTCCGTTGAAACCCTCGGAGTGGCACGCTACTGGTGCGTCGCAACCCCCGACTACGTACAGCGATACCTACCCGGCTGGCCCAAGCGCGTAAGCCGCGAAGAGCTCAACCGTGCCCCCGTCGTCGAATACGACCGCAAAGACTTCGTGCAGGACGTAGCGCGAGTCCTCATTGAACAAGAAGTAGGTCTGGAGGCTGAAGAAACCTTCACCCAAAGCCCCACCATCTACATTCCCTCCTCCCCGGACTATGCGCGCGCCGTCAGCGCCGGTATCGCCTGGGGTCTCATTCCCGAAGCGCAATGCGCCGAAGAGCTCGCAAGCGGGCACCTCGTGAAGCTCGCCGCAACCCCCGTAGAATTCCCCCTCTACTGGCAGCGCTGGAACATCAACTCGCCCGTCATGGAAACCGTAACCCGCCGCGTCCACGAAGCGGCACGAGGCGACCTGATCTACTAGAAGAGGATGGCTCCGTGAGCTATATGGAACGCCACCAGGTGGCTCTCTACCTCGCCTCCATGGCCGTGGGAGGTGCCAGCGCGGGGCTGAGTGGGTGGAGCCTAGTTTCTGAGCAGCTCGTGCCCTACGCGCTCGGTGCGCTCCTGTGGACCAACTTCGCTCTCATGCCTCTAGTCGGCATGAGTGTCGGTCAGCATAAGAGGCTCGCTCGCACGGTCGTGCTGGTGGCTACCCTTGGAACCCCGATTCTAGTTGCGCCTCTGGTCTCCCTCTTCATTCCCGAGGGCGGCCCCATTGCTCTAGCCACGGTGATTGTTTTGCTGGCTCCATGCGTGGATTACGTTGTGGTTTTTGCGTGTATTGCTGGAGGGGAATATCGCGGTTTGCTGGCGACAACGCCCTATCTTCTTGGTACCCAAATCGTTTCTATTCCATTCTGGACTAGTGCGTATGCATATATAGGAATATTAGATATTGGGGTGGTGGGAGAAATATTCCCCCTTCCCACCGAAAGCTACCTCAGCTTGGCACCGCTCATCGTGCCCCTGATAGCCGCCTACCTCGTGCAACGCTGGTCAACCCGCTCACCGCAGCGTCAACAAGCCTACGAACGCGTACGCAGCATGAGTGATGCCGCGATGATTCCCCTCATGTGCCTGCTCCTTGCTCTCATGTGCTCCGCCTACACCCCGGCGGTGCTCAACCAGGCACAGCTCATTCCCCGACTCGCCGGACTCTACCTCACCTACGCCATCCTCGCAGGAGGCACCGCATGGTGCCTCAGCAAGGTGATGAGCCGACCGGAACGCATCTCCGTAACCTTCAGCGCCGTCACCCGCAACGCCCTCATCATCTACCCCGTCGTCGCGCTCTGCGCACAACGCCTGGCACACAACGGGAACCCCGAAGCGAGCCTCATGGGCGCCACCGTACTCACTCAAACCCTTACCGAGCTGCTCATCATGGTCGCCATGACCGCAATCTTCCGAGCAAGAACAAAGACAGGTAATGCGGAGGCGCTCTAACTCCAGCCCTGCCAAACAGGCAGACCCCAAACACAGAGAGGCGGCCGCCCCATACGGGACGACCGCCTCTCTCATAAAATCTAACGCATAAGTCTTAACGCCAGCGAGTCATCATCAGCATGCTCACCATCATGGCGCCCACACCAACACTCACATTCCACATACCCAGATCAGGAATCGGGAACAGGCCCTGCGTAATGTAGAAAACAATAATCCACAGAATGCCCACCGCCAACAGCGAGAACATAATCACGCGGTACCACAACGGAGTCTGCTCCTTCAGCTGCGTGCCGCTCTCCATCTCACGAGCAATCTCACGCAGACGCAGCTCGCTCGCATCCTCCACCTCAGACTTAGCAGACTTCTGAGACTTCTTCTTGGACGATGCCTTAGCCGAGTTGGTCGACATACTTCCTCCGCTTATTGTTGTATGGGTAACCTAAAAATATATGTTCACACCTATCTTTGCAGACTTACGGGATGATTTCACCTTCTCCCCGCGTTGAAAGATAAGGAACGCCACCCGGCGCCCAAGAACATACATAACCCAGAAGACAAAGGAGACCGCATGAGTCAAGGAACGGCACCCACCGCAGAGCGCCGCCCCCGCAGCGTGCTGCACTGGGTCATCCAGATTACAGGCGAACTCCTCATCACCATCGGAGTCGTACTGCTCCTCTTCGTCGCATGGCAGCTTTGGTGGACCAACATCGACGCCGACCGCACCCAATCCCAAGCCGTCAGCACCCTCGTTCAGGAGTTCGACTCCAATCCCGGCGAACCCGTCCCCGACTGGGACCCCAACACCCCTCCCGCCGGTCTGAGCGAACCCGGCCACGGTGAAGTCTTCGGCGTCGTCTACATCCCCAAGTTCGGATCCGACTACCAGCGCCCCGCAACCCAGGGCACCAGCTCCGACGTGCTTGACTCCCTCGGCCTCGGCCACTACGAAGGAAGCGCCATGCCCGGCCAGGTCGGCAATTTCTCCCTCGCAGGACACCGCCAAACCCGCGGCAAAGTCCTCAACGACATCGACCTGCTCACCGAAGGCGACCACATCTACGTGCGCACCAAAGACGGCTACTACACCTACACCGTCTACAGCCACGAAATCGTGCAGCCCGACCAGGTAGAAGTCATCGAACCCGTCCCCGGACAGCCCGGCGTAGCACCCACCGAGCGCCTCCTGACGCTCACCACCTGCCACCCGCGCTACGGTGACACCGAACGATACATTGTCCACGCCCGCCTCGAATCCTGGCGGCCCGCCGCAGCCGGAGCGCCCGCAGAAATTGCCGCCTCCGTCGCAAAATCCTAAATCTGAGAGGAAAAGCAGATGTACGCATGGATTTTCCGCCACCTCCCCGGCCCCCTGTGGGTTCGCATCATTATCGCCATCGTGCTGATACTCGCCGTAGTCTACCTGCTCATGGAATTCGTCTTCCCCCACTTCGCAGAGTACGGCCCCTTCAACCTGAACGTCACCATCAACCATTAGCGCTAAGGACGTGCCATGACCCGCATCCTTGTTATCGACAACTACGACAGCTTCGTCTTCACCCTCGTCGGCTACATCCAGCAGCTCGGCGCTGAAACCACCGTCATCCGTAACGACGAATACGAACTCGACGAAGTCATCAAGCTCGCCGAAGAACACGACGGCGTGCTCGTCTCTCCCGGCCCCGGTGCCCCCGCAGAGGCAGGCGTCATCATCGACACCATCCGCTGGGCCGCGGAAGCGAAGAAGCCGCTGCTGGGCGTCTGCCTGGGCCACCAGGCTATTGCTGAGGCATTCGGCGGCACCGTCACCCACGCCCCCGAGCTGATGCACGGCAAGACCTCGCAGCTGGTGCACGATAACGTCTCCGTGTTCAAGGACGTGCCCTGCCCCTTCACCGCGACCCGCTACCACTCCCTGGCGGTTGTACCCGAAACCATGCCCGAGGTCCTGGAAACCACCTCCACCACCGACAACGGCATCATCATGGGCCTGCGCCACCGCGAAGCCCCCATGCACGGCGTGCAGTTCCACCCCGAATCGGTCCTGACCGAAAGCGGATACCTCATGCTCGGCAACTGGCTCGAAGAAACCGGCCTGCAGGGCGCCGCAGAACGCTCTAAGAGCCTCTCACCCCTCATGGCCTAGCCCTTCTAGCCTTTAGAGCCCTCAGTGGCTTATATCGCCTCCAGAAGCCCCGTAGCAGTCACGCTACAGGGAAGCTGGAGGCGATAGCTCTATCTGGCCCGTAGCCGCGAGCAAGCCCCGGTACACGAACAAAGCACACAGACAGACACACGGGCAGATACACGAAAGGGGCGGCGCCCCACACCCAACGGTGTGGAGCGCCGCCCCTTTATCGTAGCTAGCCGCTAGAACCCCTTAGCGGGCATTCGCGTTAGCGTTTGCGTTGTTCGCATTGGCATTGGTATTCGCGTTATTACCCTGAATCGTACGGGTACCCGCAGTAGCGGACGCAGCCGGTGCCGGAGTAGCCGTAGCGGTAGAACGCTGCTGGTTCTGGTTGCCAGTGGTAGCGTTCTGGTTACCGGTCGATGCAGCCGGCTGAGTAGCCTGCTGGGTAGCCTGACGCTGCTGGTTCTGGTTGCCAGTAGTAGCGTTCTGGTTACCGGTCGATGCAGCCGGCTGAGTAGCCTGCTGAGTCGGTGCAGTCGTCTGAGTCGGAGTAGCCGCCACACGAATCGTCACGGTGCTGTTCTGAGCCACCAGAGTACCCGCCGCAGAGCTCTGCGAAAGCACGGTACCAGCAGGACGCTCATTGGTCTGAACGGTCTCAATGTTGGTGTTCAGCAGAACATCCTGAGCAGTCAGAGCAGCAATAGCCTGATCCTTGGTCAGACCCACCAGCGAGGGGACCTTCACCTTACCGGAGGACAGGACGATGTTCACGGTGCTACCAGCCTCAACGGTCTGAGCACCCTTATCATCGGTCGAGCCCTTCTCCGGGGAAAGCTCCACAACCATACCGGCAGGAACGGAAGCGCTCTCCACAGTGGAGACGCGGCCATCCACCAGACCCAGGTCCTTCAGAGCGTTACGGACATACGCCTCACTCTGACCCTGCAGGTTATCCGGCAGCTTGACCTTCTCCGGACCACTCGAAACGGTCACAGTCACGGTCGAACCCTTGTTAACCTTCGAGCCAACACCCGGCTCGACGCTAATCACGTCACCCTTCTTGATGTTGTCAGAGTAAGCCGTACGGTAATCCAGCACGAAGCCCAAGTTACGCAGCTGGTTATCGGCATCATCGCGGGAAACATTCACCACAGCCGGAACCGAAACCTGCGGAACCTCGTTCAGCTTGTTCTGGTAGTACAGCACCGAGCCGACACTGAAGACCAGCAGAGCCGCAATCAGAGTACCCACGAGGAAACGAACCCACGCACGCTTACGCGGCGAAGACTCATCGTACTCCGCGTACTCCTCATCCTCGTACAGCTCTTCATCGTCCTCATACTCGAAGAAGCCGTTAAGACCGCCGTCCTCCACCGAAGCCTCAGTGATCGAGGTGGTGTACGGGGCGTAGTCATCACCCAGGGAGGCGGTAGTTGCCGAAGGAACGAAAGCAGTAGTCATCGCTGCATCCTGAACCACGGTCTCTTCACCCGGGCGAACAACCGACACCAGAGCCTGAGCGAACTCAGCCGCGCTCTGATAACGCTCATCCGGGTTCTTCGCCAGACCCTTCAGAATCACAGCATCCAGACCCGCCGGAACCTCAAGCGGGGTGAACTTGCTCGGAGGCTCAGGAGTGTCAGAGAGGTGCTTAGCAGCCAGGTCAACATTCGACTCAGCATCGAACGGAGAACGACCAGCAATCATCTCGTAAATCACGCAGGCAGCAGAGTACAGGTCGCTACGGGCGTCAACATCCTTGCCGCTCACCTGCTCAGGGGACATGTAGCGTGCGCTACCCATCACCACGTTAGCCTTGGTCAGCGCCTCGCCAGCTTCCTCAATGGCACGGGAAATACCGAAATCCATGACCTTAATCTGGCCGGGCTGACCCTTAGCGATATCCTCGCTGGTACGCTCCAGCACCATAATATTCGCCGGCTTAATGTCGCGGTGAATAATGCCCATCGAGTGGCTGTACTGCAAAGCACCCAGCAGCTGCTCGGAATAACCCAAAGCATCACGGACCGGCAGGTGGCCGCCACGGGACAGGATGGAACGAAGAGTGTGACCCTCCACGTACTCCATCACGATATAAGGAATAGCGGTGCCCTCATCCGAAGAATCAGACTCCTTGCCATCCTGCGAGGGGTTGTACGAACCGGTGTCATAGACAGCAACAATCGCAGGATTGTTCAGAGACGCCACAGCCTCCGCCTCACGCTTAAAGCGTGCGCGGAACGTATCGTCCTGGGCCTGCTCCGGGCGCAGAATCTTAAGCGCAACCTTGCGGCCGAGGCGAGTATCCTCAGCAGCATAAACGGTTGCCATCGCACCGGTACCGATTACCTCGAGTACCTTGTAACGGTTATCAACCGTGTCGGGAACCGACAGGTCCATAAGTTCTCCTGGATCACTAAGACTAAAACTAAATCAAAACGTAGGGGCTAACGCGCCGACGCAGAAGCGGAAGCAGAAGCCGACGCAGACGGTGCAGCAGAAGCGCTCGCACTCGAACCCCTACCCGAACTGGAAGAGGCCACATACATGTCTACATTACTACCAACCGTGACCTTGGTGCCAGATGAGGGGGTAGTACGAAGCACCGTACCGGGGGCCGCAGTGTCCGAATTCTCATAATGCAGAGAAACGTTCACACCCAGAGCGGCAACAGCCTTCGATGCCTCGTCAACGTTCTTACCCTCAAGGTTCGACGGCAAAGTCACCGACTTCGGACCGGTCGAATAGCGAACAGTCACGCTATTACCCTGTTCCAAAGTACCCGTCGGAGAAACCGAAATCACCGTGTTCTCCGGCTGAGTCGACTCAACACCCTCAGTCTTGGGGGACAAGCCAAGGTTCTTCAGCTCGTTCACCGCATCCTGCAGCTCGCGACCCTCATAGTTAATCGCGTTGACGGTCACCTTCTGCTTAGCGGCACGGGCAGAAGCAGACTCAGTCGGCTCCACCGTAGAAACGGTACCCGTGTTCGTCGGAACAGCAGACGAAGAAGCGCTCGGAACCGGATCAGTCGAACCGCCACCATTATTGGAGGAAAGGACCGTCCAAATACCGCCAGCAATCAGCACGATTGCCAGAAGCAGAGCAACCCACATCCACACGTTCGGGCCACGCTTCGCTGCAGGAGCAGGAGTAGACTTCACGCGGCCCGAAGCCGGACGCATCGTCTGCTCACTCGTGCGAGGAATCGGTGCCGTCGTCGGCTCCGGCGAGAAACGACCACCAGAGCCAAAACGCGGAGCAGCAGAAGCGCTAATCGGCTCAGCCGCAACATCCATAGCGGTCATCGCGACGGTAGCGTCGTCAGCGTTCTCCTCAGCCAAGAACTGTGCCAAAGAGGGAACAGCCTTCACCGCAGCCTTCAGGTCGCGGCGACGAATCGCATCCACCGCAGACGCCAGGGCAGTCGCATCCTTAGGACGCTGAGCCGGATCCTTCGCCAGCAGACACATAATCAGCGCACGAGCAGGAGCCGGAATGGTCTCCGGAAGCGGCGGCGGCGGATCATTCACCTGAGCCAGCGCAATCGCAATCTGCGACTCACCCGTAAACGGACGACGACCCACCAGGCACTCGTAGCCAATAATGCCCAACGAGTACATATCCGAAGACGCGGTAGCCGCCTGACCGGTCGCCTGCTCCGGCGCCAGGTACTGAGCCGTGCCCATCACCTGACCGGTAGCAGTCAACGGCACCTGATTAGCCAGACGAGCAATACCGAAATCGGTCACCTTCACGCGGTCATCCGGAGTGATGATGAGGTTACCCGGCTTCACGTCACGATGTACCAGACCCTGCGAATGAGCCGCAGCCAACGCACGAGCCGTCTGAGCAATGAAGTTCAGAATACGATCGGGCGGCAGGGTAGTCTCATGCTCAATGATGCTCGAAAGCGGGTTACCCGGAACCAGCTCCATCACCAGGTACGCCGAGTTGTCCTCCTCGCCGTAGTCGAAAACATTCGCTACGCCGGGGTGGTTCAACAGTGCCGTATTACGGGCCTCAGCGCGGAAACGCTCCAAGAAGCCCGGGTCACCGGTGTACTCCTCCTTGAGGATCTTGACCGCAACGATGCGCCCAAGCACCTTGTCGCGAGCTTTCCACACCTCGCCCATACCGCCAATCGCGATACGTTCGGTTAGGGTGTAGCGCCCGCCCAAAGTGATATCAGCCGCAGGCCTCACTTGTTCAACACCGCCTCAAAGAGTTGCTTACTAGTACTGGTTGCCAACTGGGCACCGGTCGCCACGTCAATATCCTCATAAACCACAGCAATCGCAATCTGAGGATCATCAGCCGGCGCGAAACCGGTAAACCAAGAATTATTCAAACCTGCCGTGGTCTCCGCGGTACCGGTCTTACCCGCCACCTTCACACCGGAAACACCAGCATTGCGTGCAATACCATTATCAACCGCATTCACCATCCACTGCTTCACCTGGTTAGCAATTTCAGGGCTAGTGGACGTACGCAGCTTCTCAGGAGAGAACTCCTGCAAAGTGCTCAGGTTGCTGGTCTTCACCGAACGAATCAGGTTCGGCTTCATCTGCATGCCGCCATTTGCAATCGCCGCAGAAGTCATCGCCACCTGCAGCGGAGTGGTCTTCACGTCGTACTGGCCAATCGCCGACTGGGCCAGCTGGCTCTGCGTCAGATTCGACGGGAAAGACGACTTAGAAACCGTCAAAGGAATCTTCAAATCCTGGCCGTAACCAAAATTCTCAGCGGTCTTCGCGATACGCTCCTGACCCAAATCCATCGCAATCTGCGCAAACGGCGTATTACAGGACTGAGCCAAAGCCCACTCAATCGTCACCTGAGTGCGGGTCGAACACTGACCGCCCGTATAGTTCGGCAGGCTGATGTTCGTGCCCGGCAGCGGCAACTGCGCGGGGTTCGCAATGACCGAAGATGCGTTGTACTTGCCGGACTCCAGCGCCGCCACCGCATCAATAATCTTGAAGGTCGAACCCGGCGAATAGGTGTTACCCGCAATCGCACGGTTAAACAGGGGGCTGTCCTCATCAGAAGTCAGAGCCTGGTAATTTGCCAACACCGAAGAGCTCGTATGAGACGACAGAAGATTCGGATCATAGGACGGCGAAGAAGCCATCGCCAGAATCTCACCAGTCTTCGGGTTCAACGCCACCACAGCACCCTTACGGCCCTGCAACGCGTTATAGGCAATATCCTGAAGCTTCGAATTAATCGTCAGCTCCACGCTAGCGCCCTGCGCAGAAGAACCACTGAACAGCTGCGCCACACGGTCGTAGAACTGGCTATCGCTCGTGCCGGCAAGCTCCTTATCCATAGCAGCTTCCAAACCGGTCGCGCCATAAATCGTGGAGAAATAACCGGTCAGAGCCGCATACTTAAGCGGGTGGTTATACACACGCTGGTAGTTGTACTCATCATCAGACTTCACCGACGAAGCAATCTCCGTACCATCAACCACAATCGAACCACGTGCCGAACCGTAATTGTCGTAGAGCGCTCGAGAATTCCACTGATTATTCATCAGCGTCTTCGAATCGAAGAACTGAATATAGCTGAGGGTACCCATCAGCAGGACAAACACGCACGCGGCAGACATCCACATGCGGCGAATAGCCCTATCCATTCTTCTCACCTCCAGAATCCTTAGCCGTAATACGCGCCAGAACGCTAGTAGCACCCTCCGGCTCGTAGCTAGTGTCCGCATGGTCAATACCCTGCGGAGCATCATAACCAGCCACCAGGTGAGGTGCGCGGGCGCTATGAGAAATAGACAACCACAGCGCCACAATAATCCAGTTAGCCACCAACGAGGAGCCACCGGCAGACATGAAAGGAGTCGTCAGACCAGTCAGCGGAATCAAACGAGTCACGCCGCCAATCACCACGAACAGCTGCAGAACCATGACCGTAGACAGGCCAGCAGCCAGCAGCTTACCGAAACCATCACGAGTACCCAACGCCGCACGGTAACCGCGCGAAACCAGGAGCATGAACATCATCAGGATCGCGCCCAGACCAACCAGGCCCAGCTCCTCACCCAACGAGGAAATAATCATGTCCGAGTTAGCGTACGGGACGAGGTTCGCGCGGCCCTGACCCCAACCGCGGCCAAAAAGACCGCCATAAGCCAGGCCGAAAACGCCCTGCAGAATCTGACCCGAACCGCCAGGAGACGCCTGGTAAATCTCCGGATCAAAAGCATGCACCCACGCATAAATACGGGCGTGCACGTGCGAGACATAGTGGTACGCGAAATAGCCACCCACAGCCATACCGATACCCGCAACCACCAGCCACGAAATACGACCGGTCGACAGGTACAGCATCGCCATGAACAGACCAAAGAACATGATTGCCGAACCAAGGTCCTTCTGGAACACCAGAACACCCAGGCTCACAATCCACGCCAAGAACACCGGCGCCAAATCACGCAGACGCGGCAGATTAATCGGACCAATACGGCGGCCAGCCACCAGAATCAGGTCACGGTGCGTCGCCAAATAGCCGGCGAAGAAAATCGCCAAAGTAATCTTCGCGACCTCACCCGGCTGGAACGTGCGGTTACCGATATGAATCCAAATACGAGCACCATTAAGCTCCATACCCAGACCCGGAACCAGCGGCATGATGAGCAGAATCATCGACAACACCAGCGAGGTGTACGTGACCTTACGTAGCAGACGGTAATCCCTGAGCACGAACACGATAATCGCGCACAGCACCATAGACACGCCGGTCCACATCAGCTGACCATCACCCACCGGCGCCGCAATCTGCGGGTCCAGACGATAAATCATGGTCAAACCAATACCGTTCAGCGCCACCACCAGCGGCAGAATAAACGGATCAGCATAACGTGCGCGGAACTGCATGACTAGGTGAATCAGAAGAGCACCGGCACCCAGCACCACCGTGCACGGCAACCACTGGCTCTTCGACGTATCAAAAGCATGCTCCGGATCAATCAGATACATGCCGAACGAGCTGATACCCACCGCCAAAACCAGCAGGAAAAGCTCCGTGAAACGGCGTGCACGAGGCGCATCCGACTCACGACGGAACGAGAACTTAGCCATTATTCTCACCGCCTACCGCAGCAGGAGCCTCCGAAGAAGCCTGCTCAGGAGCCGGGGATGCCGAATCAGAGCCCGGTGCTTCAGAGCTCGGAACCTCACTGGGTGCCGCAGAGCTCGGGGAAGCGGAAGCGGAAGCCGAGGCAGACGCTGCAGCCTGCTCAGCCTTCTCACGCGTCTGATCCGCCTGAGTCTTCAAACGAGACACAATCTGGTGCGCATCATCCAGGTCCTTCGCCGTAATCGCATTACGCAACAAAGAACGCGTATGATCGCTCAGCTCACTCGTAGGAATATCGGTATTCTCCACCACGTGAGAAAGGCGAATCGGGCCCAACGCATGCGGAATACCGTTGTACACCGCAACCGTGCCGTCACTCTCACCCACATAGTAGCTACGCTCTACATAACGCAGACCGGTCCACGCAGCCAACGTCAAAACAGCCGCAACCAGCAGAGTAATAAACAGGCGAATCGGCCACGACCTCGGACGCGAACGCTCCTCAGTGTCCTCAGCAATCAGCTCCTCCAGCTCAGCCGGCAGGGCCGCCTCATCAGACTCAACCTTCAACGGCACACGCTGAGCCACCGTCGCACGATGCTCCAGGGTACGAGAAGTCACCGCCGGAATCATGCCGGTCTCAGTAGCCACCGAAGCGGCACCAACCAGCTGATGCGGGCGGGAACCCAACTCGCTACGCAAAATCGCAGCGTTCGTAAGAGCCGCATCCACGGCGTTATCGTACGTACCGATATGGTGACGAACCGCCCCAGAACCACTGTGCAACAGGGTTCCAGAGAAGTCACGAGCACGACGGAAACGGCGCAACGACCGACGATGAGGCTCCTCAGAGTCCTCATCATGGTGCGCACCCAAAATAGCCTCAGCAGCCTCAGCCGTAGCAGCAACCTCGGGAAGCTTCTGAGTATTCGTGCTGACCTCCTGCTCCGCCACAATCGAATCAGACAAAGCAGAATCAGGCAGGCTCGAAGGACCCACCGGCTCATCCACCGGCAGAACCTCACGGTCAATCACCTGCAGGGACACAACCGTCACGTTGTCCGGAGCGCCACGCTCCAAAGTCATCGCAATCAGAGTGTCAGCAATCTCAGACAGATCATCGGTAGAACGCATCACCTGCTCAATCTCCGATAGGGACACCACAGCATCCAAACCGTCAGAAGAGAGCACCCAGCGCTCGCCGGGAACAGCGTCCAGAGTCTTCAACTCCAGCTCGGGGGACGCGTCAACGTCACCCAGAACGCGCATAATCACGTTCTTATGCGGGTGGTTCTCCGCCTCCTGCGGGGTAATGCGACCCTCATTGAGCAAGCGCTGCACAAACGTATGGTCAGTAGAAATCTGCTCAAACTCACCATCAGCACCCGGGCGCAGACGATACGCACGCGAGTCACCAATATGAGCCAGCTCAATACAATCGCCATCAATCAGCAGGGCAGTACAGGTCGTACCCATACCCGCCAGCTGCGGGTCATTCGCCGCCAGCTCATTAATAATCAGGTTCGCACTCTGAATCTCATCAGCCAGATAAACGCCGCCAGTACCATCCTCAAAATCAGGGTGATCAAGCGGAGTCAGATTCAGAACCGTCGTAGCCGACGCAACATCGCCGCCTACGTGGCCGCCCATACCGTCAGCAACGACAGCAAGGAAACGACCACCGTAGCCGGAGTCATCATTCTTCGAGCGTTTCAGACCCGTATCAGAGCGGGCCTCAAAACGAAAAGCAATCTTCATACACTAGCCCCTCAACTGCATGGTGGTACCGCCAACGCGGAAATCATCACCGGGCTCAATCGGGGTCGCACGAGTCAGACGCTCGCCATTGACGAACGTACCATTAGTAGAATTCAAATCCTCCAGGAACCAACGGGAACCCTGAGGGAATAGGCGCGCATGGCGACCCGAGGCGTAATCATCCTGCAGGGACACCTCAATGTCATTAGCGCGGCCAATAGTAATCGGGTGGTCCCCCAGCTGCATCATCGCGCCAGCCTGCGCACCGGCAGTAATAACAAGCTGCGAAGGGCGAGTCGGCGGAGGCGCAATATGGGTAGCCTCCGGAACCGCATCAACCGGTGCCGCACGGTAGTTCTTACCCAAACCAAGGTCACGGCGAGCCGCCGAAACCACCAGGAAAACAAAGAACCAAATCAGAGCCAGAAAAGCGTAACGAAGGAGAGTAACGGTCAATTCAGACGCCATTAACGGACACCTCCGGTCGAACTATGGAAGATGATGCGGGTATTACCCATGCGAAGCAGTGAACCGTTCGCCAGCACCACCGGCGCACGCAGAGGCGCACCATTAATCAACGTGCCGTTGGTAGAACCCATATCGGAGGCGACCACCGCACCACCCTGCATCGAAAGCTGCAGGTGACGGCGAGAAACACCCTTATCGTCCAGACGAAAATCAGCATCAGAACCGCGGCCCAGCACAAACGGCAGGTGGTTCACCGGGTGCATGCGACCCTCAATCTCCAAGAAGAAACGGGGAGCCGCCGCAGGGGGCGCTACAGGCATGTTCAGGCGAGGCGCAGGAGCCTGCTGAGGCGCAGGGGTGGGTGCAGGCTGAGTCGGCTGAGCAGCCGGCTTCGTAATACGAGTCGGCAAAGAAGACTCACGCGGCGGACGCACCGGCGCGTAGTTAGTAGCACCGCGCAGAGACGGGGACGCGGGAGCCTCCGGCACAGAGAACGGCTCGAAGGTCGCAACAACCTCAAACTCGCCCTCAGAGAGAGAATCAAGAACGTTGAACGTCACGCGAACCGCACCAATGAGGGTGTAACCCTGCGCGCGGGCGTGCGAAATCGCCAAATCGCACAGCTCGACAGCGAACGGGTTACCCCACTCGCGCACGCGCGGGAAATCGACCGGCGCAAAACGGAGAGTATAGACATTAGGAGCCATGGTGCGGCCACTGCCGTCCACGTAGGACTCGTCATCCATCATGATGCGGACGCGGTTAGCAACATCCGCCTTCGCAAAGGTGCCGAAGCCCTTGGAAAGGCCGACAGTGCGGCCGATGCCTTGCTCCAGCTTGCCCAGCTTGTCGAAAAACTTCATGCCGCCTCCTTCTCAACGACCATTCCGAGCAACAGACCGCGCAAACGGTCTTTATCCGAAAGGCTCAGTTTAACGAGCGTGTCTGTGCGTTTGCTGTGTGCTCTGTGAATGAACACACCCGATTCTATTTTAGGTGATGCACTTGCCATCGCTCTGGAACCCCGTCATTTAGCGGGGAATTGGTTATGGATATGAAAAAATCCCCGGTTCTTTCGAACCGGGGATCGTTGGTGCGCGAGGGGGGAGTTGAACCCCCACGCCCTCACGGGCACACGGACCTGAACCGTGCGCGTCTGCCTATTCCGCCACTCGCGCATGTGTCTTACGGTGTATCACCGCAGGCAACACATAAAACTATACGGACTGCATGCAGTGCTGTCCAATTGAGAGAGTGTGACCTTCGTTACTTAGAGGTGGGGGAGGGTTCAGAAAGAGCCTCCGGGGTACTATCGGGCACTCCATCGGAAGCAGTCGCGGAACCCTGCGCCATACGCTCCTGTTCAGCACGCTCCCGGTCAATACGCTCCAAACGCGCACGCAACAACCACGTCACCGGACCTACATATGGCAGGCACAACACCAGCAGAAGCCACTTCAGCTTCTGCACCTCCGAAAAATGCGGGTTCCGATGAATCGTCACCAAGCACAATAGCGCCAACGCAATACCAGCCAGAAACACGACCGTGACCACCAGCTCCAGTACGGCACGCCAATCCATAAACCCTCCTAACATCCTTCCTAAGCATACAGACCCGGAGGAATCCGCAAGCCCTCAGGGTAGTTCAAGGAGGCGTTCAGAGCCTACCCCGATGGGCAGCCCCATACGCCCCTCAAGCACGTAAAAGGGTCCGCCCTGCAACACAGCAGGACGGACCCTCCACAAAGCCTTACACAGAAACCTGCGTGTAGCTTACAAACTAGCGGCTGGCCTTCTTCGCGGCACGACGCTCAGCAGCCTTCGCATCATACTCAGCCCAGAACTCACGGGTAGTCACCGCATCAGTACCATCCCACGCCGCAAGATTCTTCAACTCAGGCATATCCGAAGCCTTGAAAATCGGCTCCAAACCAGCCTTACGCTGAGCCTCATAGTTCTTCAACACCGCAACAACCTGCGGAGTCATCAACAGAACCGCCGTCAAGTTCACAATCACCATGCCGGCATTCAGCATATCCGCGGTAGTCCACACCAGATCCAGCGAAGAAATCGCACCGAAGAACACGAATACCAGAACCAGTGCACGGAAAATATTCATCGGCAGCTTACGCTCAGTCACGAAACGCATATTCGACTCGCCGTAGTAGTAGTTACCAATCACAGTCGAGAACGCAAACATGAAAATCGCGATAGTCAGGAAGTGCACCGCCCAATCGCCCAGCTGCATAGCCAGCGCCGACTGAGTCAGCGACGCACCACGCGAACGATCACCATAAGTCGGGTTCGACAGCAGAACAATAAACGCAGTCACAGTACACGCCATCATCGTGTCAAAGTAAACACCCAAAGTCTGCACGTAACCCTGCTTAGCCGGGTGAGAAATAGTAGCGGTCGCACCAGCGTTCGGAGCAGTACCCATACCCGCCTCGTTAGTCAGCAGGCCACGCTTCATACCCCAAATCACGGCACCCATCGCGCCACCGGTCACGAACTCCTTGATGCCAAAAGCACCCTGGAAAATCATCAGCAGCATCTCCGGAACCTTGCCAATGTTCAGCAGAACAACCAGCAGACCCAGCAGCAGATACAGTACCGCCATAATCGGCACCAGCCACTCAGTCACCGAAGAAATCGCGCGAATACCACCGAAAATAATAGCCGCAGTCAGCGCCACCATAATCAGACCAATAGTGATGCGGAAGCCCATCGAGTTAGTACCCGAAACATCAATGCTGAACGAGTTCGCCGCAGCATCCACCACAGCATTCGTCTGAACCGCCACAAACACGAACGCATAAGTGACCACAATGAACGCCACAAAGATGTAACCCATCCACGGAGCATTCAGACCGCGCTTCATGTAGTACGCCGGACCACCAATATAGGAATCCTTACCGCGCTCCTTATACAGCTGACCCAGAAGGGACTCCGCAAAAGCAGAAGCCGCACCAACAGCAGCAATAACCCACATCCAGAACACAGCACCCGGGCCGCCCATAGCAATCGCCAAAGCAACACCCGCAACAGTACCGGTACCCACACGAGAAGCAGCCGAAACAGTAAACGCACGGAACGAAGAAATGCTCTTCTTACCGTCAGCCTCACGAGCAACCGGGTCACCCAGGACACGAACCATTTCCTTAATGGAACGCCACTGCACACCGCGAGTGCGAATCGTAATGTACAGACCAGCCGCAATCAGAGCGTAGTAGAGGAAGTTACTCCACATCCAGTTCTGCACAGCATCCACGGAGGAAGTCAGTCCCGCAGTCTGCTCATTAATGTCCCCGATGATATTCAGAAGAAAATCCACTCGGTACTCCAATCTTGAAAGCAAAAAGCCCGCACGCTCAAACCCGGAAGACGGAGAACATGTGGGCTACATTGCTGGGTGGTGCGGACTCACGCCGCGTAGCGGAGACAGATACACCCCGCATAATTAGTCACCCCATTGTGTCGGGTGCAACCCCCGCTCGGCAACTTAAAAAGGGGCCCAATCCAAAATGTAACGAATACTTAATATACGGGCAGAGTAAATATAGGCTCCGTGCGGGTGTTAGCCATACCGGCGAGACGGGCGTGAAAAGCCCGGCACAAGGCACAAAACCTCGCACCGGGCATAGCGAATAGCGGGGGTATCGGGTTGGGTTATGAACGCTCAGGCTTCACGAACGGGAACGACAACACCCCACGAATCTGCGTCTGAGTCAACAGCATCACCAAACGGTCCACACCCAGACCCAAACCACCCGTCGGCGGCATGCCCGTCTCCAAGGCGTAGAGGAAATCCTCATCCACCTCCATCGCCTCCAGATCACCCGAAGCCGCCTTCAACGACTGCTCCGTCAGACGCTCACGCTGCACCAGTGGATCCGCCAGCTCCGAGTAGGCACAGCCCATCTCCATGCCGTTAATCACCAAATCCCAACGCTCCGCCAAACCCGGAACACTACGATGCGGCGCCGCAAGCGGACTCGTCTCCGCAGGGAAATCCGTATAGAACGTCGGCTCCACCGTATGCGCCTCAACCAGCTCACCATACAGCTCCTCAACGATGGCCCCCGGGCCCATACCCTCATGGACACGCACACCGTGCTGCTGCGCCAGAGCCAGCAGCTCCTCAAAATCCGTCTGCACATCCACGCGGCGACCCAGCGCCTCCGACAGAGCATCACACACCGACACCACACGCCACGGACCCGACACATCAGACACCGTGCGCTCACTCGACGCCTTATGACCCAGCGGCAAAGACACCGAACCAAACACCGCCTGCGCGGCATCCTTAATCAGGCGCTCCGTCAACTCGCGCATCTGCACATAATCCGCATACGGACGATACGCCTCAAGCACCGTAAACTCCGGATTATGGGTCGCATCAGCACCCTCATTACGGAAATCACGACCCAGCTCATACACCGGACCGCTACCGCCCACCACCAGGCGCTTCAGGTACAGCTCCGGCGCAATACGCAGCGTCAAATCCTCACCATAGGCGTTGATATACGTGCGGAACGGACGTGCGCTCGCGCCACCGTGCACCGTATGCAGAATCGGGGTCTCCACCTCGAGGAAACCCTCCGCATCCAGTCGGGCACGCAACGCCTTAATGACCGCGGTGCGCAGACGCAGATTCTGCATCTGATTCGGATGCACCAATAGGTCCGTGGAACGGCGACGCAGACGCGCTTCCGGGTCGGTAAAGGAGTCGAAGGGGATGGGGTGCAGACTCTTCGACGCCATGGACCAGGTGGAGGCAATCAGCGATTCGGTGCCGTTACGGCTCGCCCCGTAGGTGCCCTGCACGGTGATGATGTCACCGGTATCCAGGTTGCGGGAGGCGAGGTTCAGTAGGCGTTCACCCACCAGGTTGCGCTCCATGATGACCTGCAGGGTTTTGTCACCTTCAATAAGAGTCACAAAGAGAACTCCACCATGGTTGCGAAGCGCGCGAATGCGCCCCGAAACCATGAATTCCGAATCTAGAATATTTTCAGAAGAGAATATACGCAGAGCATCCTTGACACCCAACACAGGGGCGCTAGCACTACCCAAAGAACCACCCAGCGGATACGGCTCCATACCCGCCGCACGCAGCGCCTCCAGATGGCGCAGACGATGCTGAGTCTGATCGCTACGCGACACCTCAGGAAGCTCATCCACAGTAGCGAGCTGCAACTGCTGAAGAGCCACCAACTCATCTGCAGAAAGAAGCTGCTCCTGATCCTGCAAACGGCGCGCCGACAGATTCGGCAAGAAACCCTCCGCCATGCCCGCAGCAAACACAACATTCACCATCGCCAAGGTCGGCTCCGTCGCCAAAAAACGAGGAACCCACAGCGGGGCAAACTTCAGATTGAAACGATACAGACGGCGCAATTGCAGAAAACGATCCAGCACACCCAAAGAGCGGGAAGCAAAACGATTCCACGCCGACGCACCCACTTGATCAGCAGCCTCAAAAATATGGCCGAACATCGCAAAATTCAGCGACACCCGACGCACACCCAGCGTCGCCGCCTGCTCCATCAGTGACGCCACCATAAACTCCACCACACCATTAGGTGCCTCGGGGGAGCGGCGCATAACGTCCAACGACAGGCCGGTAGGACCCCAGGGGACGAATGACAGCAGAGCCACCATCCGGCCTGCCTCATCATGAGCCGACACCAGAACAGACGAAGAATCCGCCAGATCATTCACACGATTCAGAGCCATCGAAAAACCGCGCTCCACACGCCCATGACGCCACGCAGAAATATTCTCCGCAACCTGCTGACGCTGCTGCTCATCCAACTCCGCAAAACGGCGCATCTGCACCGTGTACCCGCCGCGGCGCACACGCTGAACCGCCTGACGCACCGGCAACATCGATGTGTCATTGAGCGTGAAACGGTCCGCCTCAAGGACCGCCTCCTCACCCATCTGAATAATCGACAGACCCGCACGGTTATAGGCGCGCGCGCCAGCCTCACTCACGCTCAGCGCCGCAGGAACCCAACCGTAACTACGCGCCTGCAGCATCCACTGCTCAATCGCGGCATCCCACGAATCCGGGTCACCCACCGGGTCGCTCGACGCCAAACACACCGAACCCACCGAACGGTACGTAATCGCAGCCCTCTGATCCGGAGAGAAAATCACCTGCTTATCGTGGCGCGTCGCAAAATAGGAGAGCGAATCATTGGCGCCATACTGCTGCAGCAGAGCGCGGATCTTTAGCTCCTTCTCACCGGTCCACGCATCCGGGGCACGGTAACCGCGCGCCAACAGGTACAGCGCCACAACCAGTGAAGCACCGTAACCAAAAGACGCCAAGAAAGCCACCACATCGGCAGACCAAACACCGGGATGCGTACGCTCAATACCCATGCCGTGCATGAGTAGCTCCCACGGGGTGATGGAACGCAGCGGCTCCCACACACCAATACGACAGAGGTACCAGAGCACCAGGGTAGTCAGCAGAATACCGCCAGCCGCCGTAGCAGCCGCACCCACCCACGAGAGGCGACCAATGCGTGCCGGGAACGCCGAACGAATCGAGAAAAGGAAAGGCACCAGCGCACACGCAAACACGATGGAGAGCGTATCGACCGTCGAGGAGAAAATACGATCCTTCGGCATAAGCCCCGCGGGGAACGCCAGCGTGAAGGCGCTATGGGTTGCAATCAGTACACCAAGTACCTGAAAAACAATGGCGGCAATGAGGGCAGCGCGCTTACGCACAATCAGCCCGGACACCATCACAATCATCGTAATGGCGCTGGGCAGAGTATGCGTGGAGGGAATATTCAGCAGGTCAGCGGTGACTTCCCACCAGGTGAAGCCGCGACCGCGCCGCAGAGGAGAGATAATCCACGCAAATGTGGTCAGAAGCGCGGCAAAAGAATACACCCCGATAACCACGCGTGCTGATATCTCTGCATACCTAGAGGGAGGCGCGGGCACCTGCCCTGCTCGTAGTGTACGGCGACGTGAGGTAGTGCGGTGAGACATCATTATCAGCGAGGAATCGGGGTGTAGAGAAGGTGCTAGACCTTAGGAGTTCTGGTTTGACTCAGCCTTCGGGTCACGGTAGGTGCCTTCGAAGACGTCGGGGATGCCGTTGTCGTCAGCATCCACGCTTTCCTTCTCAGCCAGGGCACGGTAGTGCTTGTTGCGGCGAGACAGGATAGCCGCACCCACAATGGCAGCCAGAACAGAGCCGACGAGAATCGCAATCTTTGCGTCCTCGGTGTGCGGCGAGCCGTGCGGGAAGGACAGCTCAGCCACCAGCAGGGACACGGTGAAACCGATACCACCGGTTGCAGCCAGGCCGACCACGTCAATCCAGGCGATGTCCGGGTCGAGGTTAGCGTTCTTGAAGCGGGTGACGAGCCAGGTGGTACCGGAAATACCGATGGTCTTACCGACAACCAGTGCCACAATAATGCCGACCGCCACGGAGTCGGTGAGGGCGCGTCCGAGGCCTTCAAAACCGCCCACAGCCACACCCGCGCTGAAGAACGCGAAGATTGGCACGCAGATGCCGGTAGAGAGGGGGCGGAAGCGGTGCTCCAGCACCTCTGCAAGACCGTGTTCAGCCTGCGCCGCCTCGGAGCGAGCGGACATCTTCACGGGCACCAGGAAGCCGAGAACCACGCCGGAAATAGTGGCGTGAATACCGGACTCTAGGAAGAGTGCCCAGGTGATAATGCCCAGGGGCAGCAGCAGAACCCAAGCGGCCAGGGGCTTCAGGTGCAGCATGGTCTCACCGCGGTAGGCGATGAACGCGAAAAGGGTGAGGGGGATGAGTGCGAAGAGCAGGTACTCGCCGTGGAAATTATTGGTGTAGAAGATTGCGATAATGCAGATTGCGATCAGGTCGTCCACCACTGCCAGAGTCAGTAGGAAGACACGCATCGCCGAGGGGAGGAAAGTACCTACGGCGGCGAGAACAGACACCGCAAACGCAATATCGGTTGCGGTGGGGATAGCCCAGCCGTGCAGCGCGGTGGGGCTGGTGAAGTTCAGTGCCGTGTAGATAATTGCGGGCACCGCCACGCCACCGAAGGCAGCCGCAATCGGCACGATCGCGGTGGCGGGCGACTTGAGATCACCGAGCACGAATTCCTTCTTCAGCTCCAGGCCGGTGAGGAAGAAGAAAACGACAAGCAGGCCGTCTGCCGCCCAGGTTCCGATGCTCATCTGTAGGTGGTTGAAGCCGGGGATAACCGGGCCAACCACGGTGTCTCGCAGACCAAAGTAGAAGGTGGAGGCGGGGGTGTTGGCGAGTACTACTGCCAGCACCGTCGCAATCAACAGCACGGTACCGCCGACGGATTCTGCGCGCAGAATATCGGCTACGCGGCGTGAGTTGCTATAGGAGCCGCGGCTGAGGGTATCTGGGTTGGTGTGAGTCATTCTCTCCTCTTTCTGCCGCGGTATTCTGCGGCATCTAAGGCTTTTAAGTTTACTCTGCACTGTATGAGTATTCGAGTACCCGCTGGCGGCTTTTAGCTCCTGGACGGTGCGTTGCAATGGTTTTTCGTGGTTTATATACATAAACGTTCCGCCCTCCCCACGGTGCGTGGGAAGGGCGGAACGTTTAATATTTCGCAGATATTCTGCGTGGTCGACTAGTGCTCTAGTCGCGCGAATGGGAGATTATGCGCCTGCGATAGCGGGTGCGCCAGACTCCTGGCCGTGGTCGTGTGCCAGCTCGCGTGCAACGTAGTTCTCCAGGTCGAAGAGGTTGCCGTTTGCGCGCTTTACGACGGTCACCAGGGTCTCCATGGTTGCAACTTCCTCAACCTGCTCCTTCAGGAACCAGAGGATGAACTGCTCGCCCAGTGCGTAGTTCTCAGCGCGTGCTGCGGAGAACAGCGCCTCGATCTGACCGGTGACAACCTTCTCCTGTGCCAGGGACATGTCAACGATTTCCTGAACGTTCTCGAAGTCGTTCTTGACGGCGGGAACGGAGGGGATCTCGACCTTGTGGCCGCGGTCCAGCTTGTACTGAACCATCATGAGTGCGTGCTCGCGCTCTTCGAGGGACTGGCGGTAGAAGAACTTAGCCAGCTGGGGCAGGTCCTCACCGTCAAGCCAGATAGCCATGGACAGGTACTGGTGGGATGCTGCGAACTCGTGGCCGATCTGCTCGTTCAGAAGGTCGTAGAAAGACTTAGACATATGGTTTCTCCTTATACGGTGGTTGCTTTTGTGCGCCGGATGGCGCGGTGCAACCTGTTGGTATTTATCGTACGGGGTGCTGTGGGGCATGTACAGAGAGAAAAGGCTAATCGGTGAGGAAGATGAGGTGCCCCTGACATATTGTCACCATTACCCTGAGTTTGGGTGACCTGAATACCACCTTTGGGATGGGTGGTATTGGGTGTGTTTCCTTGAGATTTCGCGGTTTAAGGAGGTGCTAGATACCTCAATCTCCCACGTATTGTCACGATGCGGCTGTGCTCGACAGCCGCTCATCCGGCGTTCCTGCGTGGTCCTCGAGCTGTAAAAATTTTTTTAAAATTCTTCGCATGTGGCGGTGGCTGGGGCTACTTGAGGCAGTTTTGGGTTCCCCCGTGCCGTAGCGCTCGCGGCAGCAAGAGGCTATTAGAGGCTGTTAAAGAAACCCGTTAAAGAGATAAGGCACGTTCCCGGCGGGGAATGTGCCTTATCTCTGATTCTCTCAACTCTCACCCGGGGTGGAGGAGGTTATTGTACGGGGTAGTCCCCGCGCTTGAGTGCATCAATGGAGATGACGTTTGAGGGGGTGTTGCCCAGGACTGCCTCGCCGATTTCTGCGAGGTGCTCAACCTGCTCGGTTGTGAGGTGGTCGAAAATCTGACGGCGTACTTCGTTCACGTGGCCGGGTGCGACCTCCTGCACCTTCTGCTCGCCTGCGGGGAGCAGGTGACAGATGCTGACTCGGCGGTCTTCGGCGCTGAGGGAACGGCGGACGTATCCGCTCTTCTCAAGGCGTGCCACGACGCGGGAGAGACGTGCAGGTAGGGTGTTGGTGGTAATTGCCAGCTCGGTCATGGTGAGGGAATGATCCCTAGACTCGGAGAGCATCGCGAGCACCATGTATTCAACGAAGCTAATGCCGGCTTCGGTCTGCAGCTGGTTTTCCAGCTTGCGGGTAAGGCTGAAAATGATGGAGCTGATAAAGAGCCAGCCTTCTCGCTCCTGCGGCGAAAGCCACTGGACGGATTCGCTGTGTGCGGTATTGTCAGGCCGCTGCGCAGGCGTGGTTGGTGTGGGCACGGGATTGGTTCCTCTTTTATCGGATATGGAGCTCCCTTTTTAAGGGGAGATGCGGTGTGTTGGCACCCATTGTAGCGAAAGGTCTTACTAGGTAACCCGAAATTGGTACGGTCAAGTAATGGTTGACACTTTGGTGCTAATTTTTTGGAGGGTGCTAGGGTCATCTTTTTGCACGCAGTGACTGCAAAAACCTTAGGTAAGCAAGTGATTCACGACATATTTAAAAAGATTTCCGGTACAAGTATAGATGAGAACGTACCAGGAAGCACACTTGTACATCGAGCCAAATTCCGCGGAATATCAAGGGTTTTAGGGGTGTGAATGAAAATTCTGAGGGGTGCACAAAAGTTGCCAGGGGTGAAAAATAACGAAACGATAACAAAAATTTTAAAAAAATCTCGGTTTTGGCTTTGCAACCGTAATGAAACCGTGTACACTAATTACATAACGGGGTCGAAGGAAGCCTCCGAGGCGAGACCGGAAGCTCGCTTCGATAGGTTCGACTCTCTATTTATCGGTGATTGTCGTCGGTGTACGAGTAACTCGTATTTCTACCGACGGATGTGCGGTGCGGGTGCAGTTCGTGGTTGGGCTGCATTCCGTACCGTATCTTTTTAACTCAAATTTCTATCAACTCACTCTAAGAGCATCCAATGATCGGGTGCTCTTTTTCTTTGCTCTCGTATTGGTACCGGTAAGAGCGCCGTACGGGCCCGGGGGGGGGGCGGGGGAGTGAGGAGGTGCAAACACCTGCGCTGTGTGGTTGCATGGTGCAGCTACACAGTGCGGCAGCACGGCAAGGTTACACAGTGTGGTCGTGTTGCATGGTCGTGCTATGTGCCTGCGGGATTGGTGCGTCGTATTGTGCCGGTAGCGTTATCCACAGGGGTTATCCACAGTGTGGAGAACTTACACGTATGTGATTCGGTGGAGCGGAGTCGAGGCTCGCCACGAACGCAATTTAAGGCTCAGCAGAAAAATTCTTGTAATTACAGGCTTTCACAGCCGTTAAAACCGAGGGTCAGTTCTTAAACAGAAGACCTTTTCACCTTTAAATCCGCGGAATACCAGAGTTTCCACGCCTGTGGATAACCCTGTGCACTTAATCCACCGCCTCCGGCGTAAAGAGGTGTGTAAGACCGCTCGACACCCCTGTTGGCGTCCAAAATTTTGGCTAGTAGAAGGAAAAACGCCCCGAATAAGGGCAAAAATTCTGTAGTTTATCCCCTGCGCATCCCCAAAATCGGCTGTTATCCACAGCAGTTATCCACAGTGTGGAGAACTTACAGCACTGTTATTCACATGAGTGCATACCCTGTTATTTCAAGGCAGAAGAGAGCACCGATCCTGAAAAGCCTGTTGATACACAGGGTTATCCACAGGTGTGGGGAAAAGTTTCCGCCTAAAATCCACAGGCCCGCACGGGTTGGTGCGCACATGTGACGCTCCCCAATTCATGAAAAGTAAAGTAAACGCTACGCTGGTAATCTTTAATACAGGCCAAGCATTCTAATGAAAGGCATCATCATGGCTGAAAAGTACACCCTCCCCGAGCTCCCCTACGACTACGCGGCGCTCGAGCCCCACATCTCCGCAAAGATCATGGAGCTGCACCACGACAAGCACCACGCAGCATACGTTGCAGGCGCTAACGCAGCTCTCGAGCAGCTCGAAGAGGCACGCGAGAACGGTGCATACGGCAACGTCTCCAAGCTCTCCAAGGACCTGGCATTCAACCTGGGTGGCCACACCAACCACTCCATCTTCTGGAACAACCTGTCCCCCGAGGGTGGCGACAAGCCCACCGGCGAGCTGGCAGCAGCAATCGACGAGTTCTTCGGCTCCTTCGACAAGTTCCGCGAGCACTTCACCAACGTTGCACTGACCATTCAGGGCTCCGGCTGGGCAATCCTCGCATGGGACACCGTTGGTAAGCGCCTCATCATCGAGCAGCTTTACGATCAGCAGGGCAACATCTCCGTTGCACTGATCCCCGTTCTGCAGCTGGACATGTGGGAGCACGCATTCTACCTGGACTACCAGAACGTCAAGGGCGAGTACGTCAAGGCATTCTGGAACATTGTGAACTGGGCTGACGTTCAGGCTCGCTTCGAGCGTGCAGTGTCCCAGACCAAGGGCCTGGTTCTCTAATCTAAGGTTTCGTCAGCGCGGTGAAGTGGCCGCGGTGAGATAACCAAAACGGGTGCCCGGCGCCTCCATATTCGGAGGTGCCGGGCACCCGTTTATTGCGCCTGAAGTAGGCGCAGGCGAACCCTAGAGCGCCAGCGTGCGGTCAATGCGGATGCGGCGGCAGAAATCCTCATCATGGCTCACCACGATGAGCGCGCCAGTATAGGCCTCGAGCGCCTGCACCAACCAATCTACCGAAGAAATATCGAGGTTATTCGTCGGTTCATCCAGCATGAGCAACTGCGGTACCGGATCCGCCAAAAGAACCTGCGCCACCGCTGCACGGAAACGCTCACCACCGGAGAGCTCACCGGTCTTATGGTGCACGCTCTCGCGGCGGAAAAGCAGCCGCGCCAGCTGATCACGCAGATGTTGTTCGCTCACCCCGGGGTTTGCCTGTTGTACGCACTGCAGGAGGGTTAGTCGCGGGTCGAGGGTGATGCGCTGCGGAATATACGCCCCCTCGATGCAATAGTCGACGCGGTAGGCGGGCTGCACGGGGGAGAGGTAGTCCGCCTCGCCTGCGTGGGCGATAGCGTTCAAAAGGGTGGTCTTGCCGCTACCGTTTGCGCCGGTAATATGCAGGTGCTCGGGGCCGCTGAGAATCAAGTGTTCGGGACGCTCCGCCGGGGTTCCATGCTGGCTCTCGCTATTAGCCTCGGTGGGTGAAAAATGCAGAAAATCAACCTTGGTGGGTTGCTGAACGGTAAATGTTTCACGTGAAACCTGGGCAGAATCAATCCTGCTCAGCTCCAGCACCTTACGTCCTGCGGGTAGGGGCTGCTGGCTCAGCTCGGCATAGATTTTCTCCTGGATGCGCACCTGATCCTGAGCGTTCTGATACGCCTCCTGAGCCTGCTCCTGCTTGCCGACACGCAGACCGCGAAGCTTCGCAGCCGCTTGCCGGGAAGCATCCTTCGCCAGATCAAGAATCGTATCCGGCTGGTCGTCCTTCCACACCTGCGCCATGTTCTTCGAAATAATCTCCTGCGCATGCACCCACTCACGGTGCGCAGAACGTACCCGGTTTTTCGCCTCGCTCACGCGACGCTGAGCTGCCTGCTGTTCGGTGTCCAGCGCCTGGCGGTAGGTGCTGTAGTTACCCTCGAAGAGGCGCAGATGAGCCAGCCCCTGCCGGTCGGCGTGAAGCTCCGCAATCACGTGCATGCGCTCCAATAGGTCGCGGTCGTGGCTAATAATGAGCGCCGGGCAGGGGAATGCCTCCAGGGTTTCGAAGAGCTGCGCCTTCGCCGCGGAGTCCAGGTTGTTCGTCGGCTCGTCGAGCAGAATGAACTCTGGATCAGAAATCATCAGCGAGGCAAGTGCGGCGATGACCGCCTCGCCACCGGAGAAGCTGCGCATGCTGCGGGCAAAGAGCGCCCGAACCGATTCCGGGTTGTCACGATCAACCACGGTCGCCGGGGTGAAACCGTAGGTTGCAAGAGCCGCGAGGGTGCGCTCCTCAATGTCCCAGTTATCCCCGATGGTCTCGTAGAGTTCGGGGGAATACTCGCCGGATTCCACCGCCTGCAGTGCCCACAGAATCTCAGAGATTCCGCAGAGCTCAGCGAGGGTCTGCTCTCGGTCCAGACCCAAATCTTGAGGTAGATACGCCATGCGTGCCGGTGCCGCCAAGGAACCGGAATCCGGCACCAAATCACCCAAAATCAACCTCATAAGGGTGGATTTTCCGCAACCATTATCGCCGATGAGCCCGGTCAGAGGTGCCGAAAATACCGCCGACAGGTCGCTGAAGAGTGTGGGTTCGCTCGGGTGCGCAAAGTGTAGATGGGCGATACTAACGTGCGCCGCCGCGTGGGAAGTGGCGTGCGAGCGGGCATCGCGGGAAGAAGCGGAACGGGGAAAGGTCGCCTGCGGCTGAAGTACGTGTGTCATACGAGCTCCTTGAGGTATGGATGCTCGGGTGCTCTCAAGTTCCGACGGTGGTGCGTTGCAGTAGTGTGCCGGCGGTTTGGGTGCCTATGCTGAGCGCGTGGCGGTAAGAGGATCGCCCCAAAAAAGGCGCGAAAAAACCCGAGCGTAACGGTGGATGTACCTGTGCCCGGGTGCGTGCGCGCTGATGGAGACACGCAGAAAAATGGACGTGCGCAGGGGAATATGTCTGCGCAAATAGCTGCGTGAGCGCGCGAAAAATTCTGTGAGGTCCGGGCTTATGCTCGGTGGGTCATTTCTTTGATGCCTCCTAGATTCCGAATACCGCCCCGGTCGCGCCTTGGGTGGCTTCGGTCAAACGATACGTTCAGCTTCGCCAGCTACCCCTGCGGCGGGGTAACACGGATAGAGAGCTGATGGCTCCAGCATAGGAACTGACTGGGCGCTGAGTCAAACATCTTCCCATGTAGGAGAAGATTCAGCGTGCTGATTCCCTGAAGGGTTCCTTCCCGAGAGTTTTTGTTGAAAGGTTGAGTGTGCGGTCAATGCGGATGCGGCGGCAGAAATCCTCATCATGGCTCACCACGATGAGCGCGCCGGTGTATGCTTCGAGCGCCTGCACCAGCCAATCCACCGAGGAAATATCGAGGTTATTCGTCGGCTCATCCAATATGAGTAGCTGCGGCACCGGGTTGGCCAGAAGTACCTGCGCCACCGCGGCACGGAAGCGCTCACCTCCGGATAAATCCCCAATGCGCTGATGTACGCTTTCGCGACGGAAGAGCAGGCGCGCCAGCTGGTCACGCAGATGCTGTTCGCTCGCACCGGGATTCGCCCTCTGCACGGTTTCAAGGAGGGTGAGCTCCGGGTCGAGGATGATGCGCTGCGGCAGGTATGCGGTGTTGTCCAGGCGGTAGAGCACTTGGTATGCAGGCGGCACTGGGGAACGGTAATCAGGGTCATTCGCGTGCGCTATCGCATTGAGAAGCACAGTCTTGCCACTGCCGTTTGCGCCCGTGATGTGCAGGTGTTCGGGTCCGGTCAGGATAAGAACCTCGGGAAAATCTTGGATCTGAAGCAGATAATCAACTTTATATGGTTGTGTTTCACGTGAAACGGTGTTTTGTGTGTACGCATTCTTAAGGTCGGCGCTCTGCGGTGTAGACGCGCAAGAGTCGTTCTTCACCCGATGTAATTCCAGTACCTTCCGCCCCAATGGGAGTGCATCCTGAGCAAGTTCCAGATAGATACGCTCCTGCACACGCAGGTTCTTTTGGGCTTCTCCAACTGCTACACGTGCATCCGCCACCATGCTTTCGTGGGCTGTGTGAAGTTTCCCGGCAGAGCGCTCTGAACTGTTTTTATCCAGGCCCATAGCCATGCCAGGTTTCCGCTTTGACCGTTCAAATTCGCGGCCTCGGCGGGCGTTGCGATCGAGCTTAATCTGGTTCTCGGCGCGCTCACGCACAGCCTTACGCGCCTCATTCTTCGCCTCGGTCACGTGACGCTGAGCTGCCTGCTGTTCGGCCTCCAGCGCCTGCCGGTAGGTGCTGTAGTTACCCTCGAAGAGGCGCAGATGAGCCAGTCCCTGACGGTCGGCGTGAAGCTCGGCAATCACGTTCACGCGCTCCAGCAGATCGCGGTCGTGGCTGATAATGAGCGCCGGGCAGGGCAGCACCTCCAGTGTCGTGAAGAGCTGGGCTTTCGCCGCGGAGTCCAGGTTGTTCGTCGGTTCGTCGAGCAGAATGAACTCTGGGTCTGAATACAGAAGCGCGGTGAGTGCGGCTGTGACCGTCTGGCCACCTGAAAAGGTGCTAAGGGGACGCATCAGAAGGTTGCGACGGGCCTGTGTATCGGTCGTAGTGAGGGCAGGACCAAAACCATGTTCGGCAAGGGCTGCGAGGGTACGTTCTTCAATATCCCAGGCGTCGCCTATGGTGTCGTAAAGGTAGGGGGAATAGTCGCCCGATTCCAGCGCATCAAGCGCCTGCAGTATTTTTGTAATTCCAAAAATATCAGCAAGATGCTGATGCCCACTCAACCCTAAATCTTGCGGTAGGTACGCTATGCGCGGTGGGGTACTGATTGTGCCTTGACTAGGATTTATGTCGCCAAGAATAAGTCTGAAGAGGGTAGTTTTTCCGGCGCCGTTATCGCCGATAAGCCCGGTGAGTGGCGCAGAAAATACCGCGGAAAGGTCTGTGAAAAGTGGGGGCTCACCCGGATGTGCATACGAAATATGGTCGAGTGTAATGTGACGTGACATGGGCCGAGTTCCTTCGAATGGGTGCTCGGATTCCCGCCATCGTAGTGCACGTTAGGCATGAGAATATGAAAAAACCCGAGCGCGGTCTGTAGGTACACGTAAGCCCGGGTAGTGGGGTGGACGCATAAAAGCGCATTGACCTGGTGTTGTTGGATCCGGGCTTATGCTCGGTGGGTCATTTCTTTGATGCCTCCTAGATTCCGAAGGGCACCCCGGTCGTGCCTTGGGTGGCTTCGGTCAAACATTGCGGTCAGCTCCTTAGGTTACCCCCACGGTGGGGTAGCGCGGATAGAGAGCTGATGGCTCAAGCATAGAAACTGTGTGGGTGCTGAGTCAAACACCCTCCCGCAAAACCTTCTGACAAGTGCCGATATCCCCTAGAGAACGCAAAAGGAGGGGCGACACCGCACGGTGCCGCCCCTCCTTTTAGGCATTAAATCTGCGCGCGTACAACACGCGAAACGCTATTACGCTTCGTGGCGCTCGCGGTACATGCCCAGCGGGCCCGCATCCGCGTACGCCTGAGCGTCGTTGTAACGGTACAGGCGCGGCGGGCGGTGACGGGTGCCCTCCACGCGGCGGCCGGTGTCAATAATCGACTTCGATGCCGCAATCTGGCGGCGGAAGTTCGCCGGATCCAGGGTGCGACCCAGAATCGCCTCGTACACCTCACGCAGCTGCGCCAGGGTGAACTCCTCGCCCAAGAAAGAGTGCGCAATACGCGAGTACTCGACCTTGTTCTGTAGGCGGTAGAGCGCGTACTCAATGATTTCGTTGTGGTCGAAGGCGAGCTCGGGCAGCTCATCCACCGGGAACCAGCGGATGTTCTCGTGCACGCGAGTGTTCGCGACCTCGGTGGCGGGAATCGACGCCCAGTACACCACGGAAACCACGCGCTCGTGATCAGTACCGGGTGCCGGGTCGGGCTCGCCCACAACGCGGGCGGCACGCGCCTCGGGGGTGCGCAGAACGTCACCGAATGCGTAGAGCTGCTCCAGGTAGCCGGGCTGCAGGTTGGTTGCGCGCTTCAGGGTCGAAGCGGCTGCCTCTTCGAGGGAAAGATTCGGGTTGAGCGGACCGCCAGGAAGCGCCCACTGGCCCTTATAAGGCTCGCGGAGGCGGCGAACCAGCGGCAGCCACAGGGTAGGGTGGGTTTCGTTTTCCTTGGGGCGCAGCGCCAGAATAACGGTCGAGACGGCGAGGGATACAGAGGTGTGGTCCACGTCGTTGTGCTCTTCGACGGCGACTGCGCCGGGAAGAGGCTGGGATGCGATGCTCATTCAGACCTCCTGTGCGAATGGGTATCGATAGGTGTGCATACTCTACCCATTTTAAGGGGTTAATAGGGTAAAAATGCACGCAAGGCACCCACTGAGTCGAAAACCGGTACCATCCGCGTCGTGTCAAGGGGAAAAGTTCAGGTACCGGACACACCAAAGCGCCCCTCCTATCTGTCCAATAGAACAGGCAGAAGGGGCGCCCAGAGTCTAACTATGCAATTCTAGGGTGCATGTCGGGGGTGCAGACTAGTCGATCTGCAGCTCGCCCATTGCTTCCCAGTCGTCGCCGTCGATCAGGCGAGAAATAATCTTCGGGGTTGCGGTCAGCATGGGGCGCATGTCCTTCATGGCCTGCTGGAAGTGGTCAGAGTTCACGTGCGGGCCAGCTGCGTCGTCGTTGAAAGCCTCGAGCAGAACGAACTCGTTCGGGTTCTCAACACTGCGGGACCACTCGAAGAACTTATTGCCTTCCTCGGCGCGGGTTGCCTCGGTGAAAGCGCGGGTCTTCTCGATCCACTGGTCAGCGTATTCGGGCTTGACGGGGAACTTTACAGCAATGAAAATCATCAGAACTCCTTGGTTGAAGAGTAGATACGTACCCTTCCAGTTTAAGCCCCGGGTGCTCGCCGGCGCTGAAGAACAGGGTTTGAGGCAGCGGTTTTAGCTTGTGGCTTTAACCGCTGTGTCGAGTGGCTTTTGTGGTTTAACGAGTCGCCGCCTTGAGTACCTGCAGGGCGCGTTCCAGCGCCGCACGGTCTGCCGCGATGGCGGCTGCCCTCTGCGGGCTGGCGGAGTCGCCTCCAAATGCTGCGTTGTAGTACATGCCGTCACCCAGAAGCAGCACGGTGCGGGCAATCTGCTCATCACCCAGCTCGGCGAGGACGAGCGCATGCCAGCCATCCTGTACGCGGCTCATGGTCTGCTGGGCAAGCTCGTTATTGCTCTGTGCCAGGCGGCTGAGAGCAATGAGGGCGCGGTCGAAGGGGGAGTTATCTGGCGTGGAGGAATTGATGTAGTAGGCGCTTGCCCCCTCGGGTGCCTGCTCCATTGCCGCGAAGTCCTCTTCAGCCAGGGTGAGGGTGCGTTCTGCGAGCGCCTCAAGTAGCGCCTTCTTGGAGGCGAAGTGGTAGAGTAGCCCGCCCTTGGAAACCTTGGCGGCGGTGGCGACGGCGTCGAGGGTTGCGGCGCGTTCTCCCGAGCGAATCAGCAGGTCGATGTAGGTGTCGAGGATGTGTTCGCGGGAGTTGTTGGCGCGCTGTTTGCGGTGGTTGGGGGTGGTCATGGGTACCAGTCTAACCGCTTGAAACTATACCGTCCAGTTGGTATAATCTTCGTTTATGGCCCCGTCCGGACCCCTAAAACCTCACTAAAAGACCTAGCCCAAAAGACAGGCCGAGCTGATGCCGCCGCGTCCGCCGCATCAGCCGACACCTTATAGACGCACGAAAACAACCCATGACGAATCACAATCCGCACACCACGGCTCTGCCCATTCACGCCCCCGACCAGAAGACCAAGCGCTGGGCGGCACTCGGTGTGCTCATGCTCCCGGTGCTCCTGGTCTCCATCGACAACACAGTGCTTGCCTTCGCGGTGCCCGCAATCGCTAAGGCGCTGAGCCCCTCCTCCGCGGAGCAGCTGTGGATCGTTGACTCCTACTCCCTGGTGCTCTCCGCCCTGCTCGTGCCCATGGGCGCTATCGGTGACCGCATCGGTCGCCGCAAGCTGCTGCTCATCGGCTCGACCGGCTTCGCGGCAATCTCTGCGCTCGCGGCATTCGCGCCCTCCGCGCTGATGCTCGTGGTTGCCCGCGCCCTGCTTGGCATTTTTGGCGCCATGCTCATGCCGGCAACCCTGTCGATTATTCGCAATATCTTTGTGGATGCGACCGAGCGCCGCATCGCTATTGCCGTGTGGGCTTCGGGCTTCTCGGCGGGTGCGGCGCTGGGCCCGATTGTGGGTGGTTTCCTGCTGGAGCACTTCGACTGGGGTTCGGTGTTCCTGCTCGCTGTGCCGATTCTGATTCCTCTGCTGATTCTCGCCCCGATTATGGTTCCCGAGTCGAAGGACCCGAACCCCAGCCCGGTGGATCCGCTGAGCATCCTGCTGATTATGACCGGCATGACCGGCATTACCTTCGGTCTGACTCACACCTCCGAAACCGGGTTCGATGCGGTGGCTATCAGCACCATCCTTGCCGGCCTGTGCTTCATTGTCCTGTTCGTGCTGCGTCAGCTCAACCGCGAGAAGAACGATATTCAGCCCATGCTGGATGTGCGCCTCTTCCGCAACACCGTGTTCACCGGCGCGATTACCGCAAACCTCATCTCCATGATGGTGGACGTTGGCTTCATCTACTTCGCCTCCCAGCACCTGCAGTTGGTCTCCGGTCTGCCGCCCATGTACGCCGGTATGCTGCTGATTCCCGGTACCCTGGCGATCATTATCGCCGGTCTGGTGATTGCGCGCGTGGCGGTGCACTTCCACCCGGCGCAGGTGGTGTCTTTCGGTCTGGCGCTCCACGCTGCCGCGTTCGCGGTGCTCGCCTTCCTGGGTGCGCACAACGACTTGGTGATTATCCTGATCTTCATTGTGCTCGGTACCGGCATCGGTATTGCGCAGACCATTTCGAACGACCTGATGCTCTCCAGCGTGCCGCCGCGTAAGGCTGGTGCGGCATCCGCGATCTCGGAGACCTCCTACGAGACAGGTACGGTGCTCGGCACCGTCATCATTGGTGGCATGCTCACCGCCGTCTACCGCGCAAATGTGGTTGTACCCGACGGCCTGGATGAGACTCTCGCCGACCACGCCCACGAAACCCTCGGCGGTGCCGTGACGGTCGCAAGCCAGGTGGGTGGCGAGCAGGCGAACCAGCTGCTCTCCTCCGCATTCGCTGCCTTCGACTCCGGCGTGGTGCTGAGCTCCGCATTCAGCGCCGTGCTCATGGGTGTTATGGCTGTTATCAGCTACCTCATGATCCGCAAGGCGCCGCGCGAAATGAAGCCCGCTGAACACTAAACCAGCGCACTAATACGCATACGTAAGCCTCGCCTCCTGACGCTCTACGCGTGAGGAGGTGGGGCTATTTTTACGCACCCACCTGCGCATTTAAAGGTTCAGCACAGGTGCCGGTGGTACGGTAAAACAGCGGGCATCAGCCCCGACCGCAGAGGAACCAGCGGCTCCACACAATCAAGGAAGAACGCCACCATGGGACTCAAAGACTGGATAGCACCCTTTATTACGCTACTCATTGGTGCTAGCACCATCTTCATCTCCTACAAGAACTACCAGGCGCAGGCGGCGGCAAAACCCTCCGAACTGGCGCGACTGGAACTGTGGAGCAAGCTCCTCACCGAAGCCGGCTTGGACCTCAACGCCCTACCCGACCCCGAAAAGCTCACCTCCGACCAGCGCGTCGTCCTCGAAAACTACCGGGTCTTCCTCAAGCGTGCGTCCCTCGAATCGAAGCTGCGTAAAGTTGGCATCGACAGCAACCGTATCTTCAGCCTGCTCATGAAGCGTGCGCACTCTTCCGTGAAGCCTACGCCCATCCCCATTGGCGACTCGATTAGCTACTACCGCCTGATTCTACGTGCCCTGCTGTACATTTGGGTTCCGCTGGCCGTGATTTTCATCGGCGTGCCCATCATCGTGGTCACCATCGCCTACCTGATTGGCCTGTTCACGAACCACCGCGGCAATCTGTCTGACTTTGCACTCTCCCCGCTCGCCGTGGTGCTCCTGATTGTTGGTGCGGTCGCCGTCGGTGCCCTCGTGTACCTGCAGAACCGCATTATCTCCGCCATTATCGCGAACAATGTGTACTTCTACTTCTGGGATATTTACGGCTCCAAGAAGGGCGCTCGCGACTCCAAGGACGCCTACAGCGAGCGCCTGGCGGCTAAAACCTACGCCGACCAGCTGTTCCTCGGTCAGCAGGAGTTCGCTCACCAGTTCCGCGAGAACATGTACATGGCGGGTATTCAGGAGATTGATGAGTACCCGCGCGTGCTCAGCGACAGCGTGATGCTGCCGCGCAACTACCGGGTTGCGGAAACCACCGAGGGTGAGGACCGTATCGACCGCTTCGTGAACTGGGTGCGCTCCAAGATTGGTTTTGAGCGCCTGGAACCGCGCATCATCTACAGGCTCGAACATAAGGACGCGCACAAGGATGCGAAGAAGGAATCCGCGCACGGTGAGCCGGTAGCTACTGAGCAGGGTGTTTCTGGGCAGCCTGTAGAGGCGCCGGCTCAGGATAAGCCGGAGGATGCACAGAAGGCTCCGGAGGCGCCTGCCTCTGCGGAGTCCGCCTCGGAGGAGCCCATCGTCGCGGAGGTGTCCGTCGAGGCTCCTGCCGAGGTACCTGCCGAGAATCTGGCTGAAGTACCCGTTGAGGATGCGCCCACCGAACCCGTCACCGGAAGCGCCACCGAACCTTCCACCGCAGTTGGGGTATCCGTCGCAGCTGGGGCAGATGACCCCACGGAGGCGTTCACCCGCATCCTGCACGATGCCGACGGTCATGAGAAAAGCAGCGCTGAGAAACCCGGTACTGAGAAGCCTAAAAACTAAATAGCCCGCCCGAGGGCGCCGAAAATCCGGGCATGAGAAAAGGGTCGCAGCCTACGAGTTCGCCATTGAACCGTAAGCGTACGACCCTTTTCCTATTCCCTTCAAGGGCGAGCAGAATCGGAGGTACCGCCCGGCCAAGAAGAGTCAAATGATGCGCCCCTCCACCGGTAGAGGTTGCCTGGCAGAAGAACCCGCCGAAGCGGGTCGGCAGAGCGCCCGGTGGAGGGTGCATCACGTTTGAGGAACCGCCCCTAAACCCATCAAAGAACAGGTTGAGCCCGCCAAAGAATGGGTTGCCCAAAGAATGGGTTGAGGGAACAGAAAACCCCGAGCTGGCGCATCTCAAAGTTGAATTTTCAGAAAATCTTGTCTCTTCAGAAAATAACTACATTTCGGGGTAGGGGAGGGCGATTCGCGCTCCGGGTGGGACCTACCCTCTCCCACCCGGAGGCGAATCGTGGGGATGTTCGCAGTGTCATGAAGACATCCCACTGAAATCCCTAACAAACGTTTGGGGTTTCAGTATGAGCGGTATATGAGCCTACCGCAGTCTATGCCGCAACCTCGGGGTTACGGGAGATAACAACCTTCACCACGTTGTGCTCGGCAGCGTGGGTGAACAAATCGTATGCTTCCTCGAACTGGTCGAAAGTGAAGCGGTGGGTTGCCATTGCCTTAGCGTTCAGGCGACCGGAGCGGACCATGTTCAGCAGGTTGCCGACGGTGTTGCAGTTGACCAGACCCATGTTGATGCGAACGTTAGAGATCCACATGGTGTTCAGGGGCAGCTCAACGGGCTTGCCGTGCACGCCGGCGTTAGCGATGTTGCCGTAGGGGCGAACAATCTTGGTGCAGGTCTCGAAGGTCTGCGGAACACCCACAGCCTCAATTGCCACGTCCACGCCCAGGCCGTCGGGGGAGAGAGCCTTAATCTTCTCGATGAAGTCCGGGTCGCCCGCGTTGACCTTATCGGTTGCACCCAGCTCCAGTGCCTTGTTCATGCGGTTCTCGTCGAAGTCGACGGTGATGACGCGGCCGGCACCGCAGAGGTTAGCGGTCATGATTGCGCCCAGACCCACGGGGCCTGCACCCACGACAGCGACGGTGTCGCCGGGCTTGGTGTTGCCGTTCAGAATACCGATCTCGAAGCCGGTGGGCAGTGCGTCGGTGAGGAAGAGGACGTCCTCATCGGTCAGACCCTCCGGAACCAGGTGGACCGAGGTCTCTGCGTAGGGAACACGCACGTACTCTGCCTGGGTGCCGTCAATCATGTAACCGAAAATCCAGCCGACACCACCAACGGTCTGGCAGTGCGAAGGCTGGTTCGCCTTACAGTAGGAGCACTTACCGCAGCTGGTCACGGCGGGAATGATGATGCGGTCGCCGACCTTCAGGTCAGTCACCGCGGAGCCAACCTCGGTAATGGTACCGACAGCCTCGTGGCCCAGGATGCGTCCGTGGTCCACCTCGGGGCAGTCACCCTTCAGGATGTGCAGGTCAGTACCGCAAATGGTGGTGGTGTCGACACGGGCGATAACGTCCGTGGGCTCAAGAATGGTGGGGTTCGGGACTTCCTCCCAGGCGCCCTTCTGGTCGGGGCCGTGGTATACATATGCCTTCATGATGACTCCTTCTTTGAAGCTCTAATGAGGGTGCAGTGACTGCTTTATCACTACATGTATCAACCCATAAGAAATATTTGATAGGTTGTATTTTCATTAAACCCGACGTGTTGAATTATGCGCTTTTATTACGCGGAGTGTATCTTTTGGTTCTTTAAACATGAACATGATTCACTTTGGGTATTTAAGACCTGTAAAAAACGCACGAGGCGCACCCCCCCCAAACAGGGATGCGCCTCGTGCGTTTACTCGTGCGTTTAATCGAGAAAAGTTGGATTGAGTCGAGGTTGAGCTGAGTTTAATTCTTCAGCTGGGCACGCGCTCGCGAACGAACCGCCGTCACCGCCCACACCAGCACAAAAGCCGCCACCATCGACAGCACAATCGTGCCACCAGTCGGCAGGTTAAACGCCCACGACAGGTACAAGCCAACAATCGAGCAGATACCGCCAAACACCGGCGAGAACACCATCATCGACCCCAGACGGCGGCACGCCAACCGGGCTGCCGACGCCGGAATCACCAGAAGCGCCAACACCAGCACATTACCGAGCGTCTGCAGACCCAGCACCACAGAAATGGTCACCAGAACGTACAGCACAATATCCAGGGCAAGCACCGGCAGGCCCATCGCGCGGGCACTCTCACGGTCCAGGCTGACCGTCACAATCTGGCGGTGGAACAGCCACAGCACCAGCAGAATAACGGCACCCATAATCGCGGCCTGGGTAATGTCCTCATTCGAAACACCCACAATCGAGCCGAACAAGAAATCCTGCACCGACCCCGAATAGCCCGGCGCCAACGAAATAATCACAATACCCAACGCAAAGGATGCCGCGAAGAAAATACCGATCACAGAATCCTCGCGTAGCCGCTGATTCTGGCTAAAAATAGCCACCAGAATAGCCGTCACCACGCCCGCAGTCAGACCGCCCATGACCAGGTTGCCGCCCAGCACGAAGGCCACCGCAAGACCCGGGAACACCGAGTGTGCCACCGCATCGCCAATGAAGACCATGCCGCGCATCAGTACGTGGCAGCCCACCACACCGGTGACCACCGACGCCAGCAGCACAGCCGCCAGGGCGCGCGGAAGGAACGCCAGCGACGGGTTGAACAGGTCGGCAAGAAAATCGAGAGGAGTAATCAATGGGCACCCCCGGTAGAAGTAGCGTGGGCGGGGGAGGAAGCGCAGGAATCCGGCAGCTCGTGGCCGTACTCATCCAACGCACCACCGGCACAGGTGAATCCCGTGCGGGCGTGGCCCTGCGCCTCCTCAATATCGTGACCGTGCAACCACGTATGCAGCTGCTCCAGGCTAAAGGAGTCCGCCGGACCATCCAGGTGAATATTGCCGCGCACACCGCACAGGCGCGAGCAGGACTCACGCGCAGCCAGCATGTCGTGCGTAGACATCAGAATCGTGATGCCCTCATCCGCCAGCTCGCGGTACAGGCGGGTCAGCGTGGTCTGGGTGGGGGCGTCCACGCCCGTAAACGGCTCATCCAACAGCAGCAGGGAGGGGTTCGCCGCCAGAGCGCGCGCAAGCAACACTCGCTGACGCTGACCACCTGAAAGCTCCGCAATGGAAGCATCCTGCAGGTGCAGAACATCGGTGCGTTCCATCGCCGAAAAAACCTGCACCCAATCCTTCTTCGCCGGGCGGCGGAAGAACCCAATCTCACGCACGCGACCAGTCATCACCGTGTCCTTGACGGTCAGCGGAAAATCCCACTGGAACTGGTGCTTCTGCGGCACGTAACCAATATGCGCACGAGCCACACGCGGCGACTCACCCAGAACCCGAACCTGACCGGACGCCGGGCGAATCAGACCCAAAATGGTGCGCAGCAGCGTGGTCTTACCGGCACCATTAGCACCAATCAGACCCGCAAACTCGCCGCGCTCCAGGGTCAGGGACAGATCCTTGAGGATGGAGCGGCGCGCGTAGCCCGCGTACAGGTTTGAAATCTCTAGAACGGGTTCAGTACCCGCTGTTACCGACGCGCTCACGAACGGTCACCGCGCACTTCATCCAGCGCCTCACGCTGCGCGGAGGAGCGGCGACGGAACGAAAGGAATGCGCCCACGGCAATCACAGCTGCCACGCCTGCGGCAATAGCACCCCAGGGGATAGTGAACTCTGCCTTGTAACCGCTCTGGTCACTCGCTGCGGCGGCAGAAGAAGAACCGGATGCCTGAGTGCCGGAAGCCTGAGAGGCGGAGCTAGACGACGCATCGGAGGAAGCCGAACCCGAGGAACCGCGCGCCTGCGCCTCCATCGCGTACAGGGCATCAGCGCTCGCAGAATCACCCACCGCAAACTTCAGGTAGCGAGTATCAGACACGGTCGAACCGTCAGACAGCTCAGCGCTCGCGGTGACCTTCAGCAGGTACTCGCCCGGGGCGGTGAACACCCAGTTCGCGTGGGTGTGAGTGTTCTTCTCCACCCACAGCTTCTGCGGCTCACTCTTGGTCGAGGACCACAGCACCTGCGGTGCCGAGAAGTTGCCGTTCTCCAGGTACAGGCTGAACGTGCCGGGGCCGCTCACCTGCTCCAGGGTCAGGTTCACGCCGCGGTTCAGCTTGGACACCAGCTGCGGGTCCTGAGTGTTCCAACCCGGCCAAATCACGCCCTTGGTTTCGGTCTGCGGAATGACGTACACCTTAGAGCCGGCGGGCGCACCCACGAAGGAGTAGCGCGGGTCGTTCGGCACTTCAAGGATTGCCTGGTCGCTACCGCGGTAGATGACCTCGTCCAGGCTGCGCCAGACGGGGGTTTCACCGTGGTCGTCGTGGAGCATGAGCTCAAACTTGCCGTTGTTGAAACGAGGACCCATATCCACGTGACCGGCAGAAATTTCGGTGCGACCGGATGCGACCGGCTGCTCCGCCGACAGGGTCTGGGTGAGGGCGCGCTCGCCGCGGCTGAGGTTGCTGTCGCTCGGCTGAGTCGAGGCGCTCTCGGTGGTTGCCGGGGTGGTCTCTGCGTGTGCCGCGCCCAGGGGTGCGAGTATAAGGCTGGCGCCCAGAGCCAGGGCGGGCAGGGCGCGGCTACGTGAGGAACGGGAGGGGGTGGTTGAGTTCATCATGAGGACTTCCTGGAATCATGACCGAAACGGTGTGTGAAAGATTATCTATATGCTGATACGGCTATATTAGCTTGTGGGGGGGGCTTAGAACCGGGTTATGAGGTGCTTGCCTCCGAGCAACTAGCACCCGAAGAATCGCCGCCAGAACTAGCCCCAGAGCACAGTGCAATCGTGTGAGCATTCGCCAACATCATCTGCGCGTAGTGAGGAGCCTGCGCATCCAGGGTATCCGAATAGAGCACCCCGGTACGCACCTGAGCCTCCCGAGCCAACTCCGTGAGAACTGGTGAACGCATCGCCGTGGACTTGTCCAGATAAATCGCTGGAACCTTCAAATCCTCGACCGTGCGACGCAGGCGCTGACGCTGCTGAATGCTCGGCTCGCCGCTGGCGCTGGCGCTCACAAAACCGGCAATGTGCAACCCGTAGGTGCTCGCCAGGTAGCGGTAGCCGTCGTGCGTGGTGACCAGGTTGCGTGCCGACTCCGGCAGGGCTCCGTACACCTGACGCAGCTGAGCGTCCAAGGTGTCAAGCTCCTTCATCACCTGCTCGGTGCGGGTCGCGTACTCGCTCGCACCCTCCGGGTCGGCGGAGATGAGCGCGTCACGAATGACCTGCACGCTCGCCTTCGCGTTCGGCACCGAATGCCAAATGTGCGGGTCAATTTCGCCGTGCACGTGCTTGCCCAGAACGGCCTGCGCCAGCAGGTACACCTGACCTCGATGCTCCGAAGCACCCGAACGCAGGAAGCGGTAGCTTCCGCCGGCGGGCACCTCCTGCAGGGTGCGGGAGGGGACCGCGACCACGGTGCGGTTCAGCTCGTACTCTACAGCGCCCTGGGAGGAATCCGCGCGAAGTACGAGCCTGCCGTCGCCGGTACGTGCCGTAATATCGGCGTGACCTGCGGAAAGAACCTTGATGTCCGAGGTAGAAACGTTCTGTTCCTTCGCCAGACGGTCCACCAGCTGTTGCGGGTCACGACCGACCGCGCAGTACAGGGTGCCGCGCGAAGAACGCACCGACTCCGGCGCATTGACTGCGGTGGCACTCAGCTCAATGGCGTACTCGCCGGCATCACTAAACGCCCACGACAGGTGCGTATGCGCCTGCAACGGAAGCTCCAGCGAACCCATATCGCCGGTGCGGATCGCGGTGTCCCCCTCACGGGTGAGGTTCACGCCGCGCGCATGCGAATCGCACAGCATTTCCACCGCGCCGAAGGTCTGCGTAATGAACGCCGCCAGCTGCGCATTCGAGGAATCGGTAGAGGTGCGCGCCCGCACGCTCTGCACCTCAAAGCGCATTCCTGCATCCGAAGAATCGGCGGGGGCGGACTCGTTCTGCCCGCCCTCTTCAACGCGCAAACCCAGCCAGATGGAGTCCAGGGAGGCATCCTCAACAATGGCTTCCAGATTGCCGCCGTACTGCTCAATCTTCTCCGCAACCGCCACGGACACAACCCCGGCGGGCAGGTTCGCCTCAACCATTTTGCTGAGCTTACGCTGCTCCAGCAGCAGACCGTTCGTCAGGGCGCAGCGGGCGTAGGCGACATCGCGGATATCGCGCAGGCTCGGCTCATACGAGTGCGGGTCAGCACCGGCAGGCACCAGGGAGTGCACGCTGGCGCGCTCGCCAGCAATCTGCTGCGCCAAATCCGCCAGGATCGGGGTCGTGGCGACCACGCGCATCCGGTCGGAGGAGGCGGTCACGGTGCTGGCGCATCCGCTCAGCGCGAAGGCACCAGCCCCCACCCCCGCACCCACCGCGATGCGGGAGGCGAGGGTGAGGGCGGTACGCCGACTATAAGCGTGTGCGCGGTTTTCGGTATGCCCGCTATGCGGTGTCACCGCTGCGGCCCTTTCGGCGTGCCGAACGCAGAATCATGGCACCGAGTGCCAGCGCCAGAATGGAGGTGCTGACCATGAACGGGTCGATGACCACACCGGTGTTCGGCAGCTTACCTGCCGCGGCTGCCTTCTGGGCGTTCGCGAGTTCCTGGCTGGTCAGGGCGCAATCCTCACCGGAGGCGGTCTTGCCGACGATGCGCACCTTGGATCCGTCGGGCTTGGTGACGATGCCGGTGGCTTCGTCGACGGTGCCGTTGACGGGGTTCTTTGCGGTGCTCTTCTCGCCGCCGTTGTTGGTGCCGTTAGCGTTGCCGCCGTCATGCTTGGTTTCTGCCGCACCCTGCGCGTTGTTGCTTGCCGGGGCGTTATCGGGGTTGCCGACGGTGAAGTGCAGAACCGATTCGCTGCTGACCTGCTGGCCGTTCTTCAGGCGTGCAGTCCAGCCGATGGTCACGGTGTAGCGACCCTCGGCGGTGAACACCCAGTTGCTGTGCTGGTGGGTGTTTGCGGGCACCTGGAAGGAGCCGCCGCTACGCGAATCGAAGACCTTCTGACCGGCGGAACCGAAGTTACCGGAGAGGAAGGTGGACATGGTGCCGGGGCCCTCAAAACCGTTGAGGCTCATGGTGACGGGGCCGTCGAGCTGCTTGAGCAGTTCGGGGTCCTGGGTGCTCCAGCCGAGCCAGGGCACGCCCTGCTGCTGGGTTGCACCGATCATGTGCACGGGGGTGCCCGCCGGGGCGATGTTCTCCATGCCTGCGGGCAGGTTGATCTTCGCGGCGTCATTGAGCACGAACTCGAGGGCGCCGGGGGAGACGTGGCGGGCGGGGCTGGTGCGGTCGTCCTTCACGCTGCTGGTGAGGTTGCCGCCGTTGAGGATCGGGCCCACGTCGAAGTGGCCGTGGGTGACTTCTTCACGGCCGCTGTGCTCGGCGGTGTTGACCACGGCGAGGGTGGGGATGCTGGTCGGTGCCTGGGCTGCCTGGTTGCTCTGCTTGTTGTCCTTCTGAGCGTCCTTGGCATCTTCGGCGGGAACCTCGGTGGCGATGCACTGCTGGTTCAGGCTGCCGGGCAGACCGGAGGACAGCACGCCGTTACCGGTAATGCCGCCGCCGTTGCTGGGTGCGCTGATGTTCTGGGCGTTGGAGCCCTTTACGCTGCTGCGGGAGTTGCCGCCCTTGTTTTCACCCTTGTCGGAGCCGTTATTAGTGTTGTCGGTGCCGCTGATAGCGGTTACACCGGATCCACCCTGGGATGCCTGCTCACCATTTGCCGCTACCTTCGCGCCGTTCGGGTCGGTCACCTGCGCGGCATTCTGACCGTTCACGGATCCATCCACGCGGCGAATACCGGTGGATGCACTCGCTTCAGCAGATGCACTCGCCTCAGCACTTGCGGAGGTAGATGCGCTGGGGCTGCTGGTGGCGCTCTCGGTGGCGGTGGCGCTCGCCTCGGGGGTAGTGGTTGCCTCGCTCGTGGCTTCCTTGGTTGCTTCCTTTGCGGCGTTCTGCGCGTTCAGGAGCTTGAAGCCGTCCTCAGCGTTAGTGCCCACGGCGATGGTGTAGGTTGCCTCGGAGCTGACCGGGGTGCCGTCGGCAAGGGTTGCGGTGGCGCGGAAGGTCAGCTGGTAGATGCCCGCGCGGGTGAATGCCCAGCTGAGGTGCTCGTGGCCGCCAGCGGTGATGGTGTGCGGTGCGAGCTGGTCCTTGGTGCTGAAGACGCGGGGGTTGTCGCGGCCGGATTCGGTGAAGACCTCGGCGCGGCCGCCTTCGGGTACGCTGCTGCGCACGAGTTCAAGGTTGATGGTGTTGTCCTTGAGCGCGCCGGGGCGGATTCCTTCTGCACCGAGACCGGGGTAGAGCAGGCCGCGGGTGCGGGTGGAGGGAATGTAGAAGATGTCGGTGCCTTCGGGGGCAATGTAGTCGTAGCCTGCTACGACCTTGGTGTGTGCATCCTCGACGTCGGGCAGGTGGAAGACGGTGCGGGCGGGGTTGAATCGTCCCTGCTGGCCGGGGCCGGTGTCTGCGAGGGTGGCGAGGGTGAACTGGTTGCCGTCGAGGAATGCGTTGAGCATTTCGGTGTGTACGCCCGCGATGACGTAGTCACCTTCGTAGTTGACGTAGGCGCGCGACTCGGTACCTGCCTGGGTGCCGGTCTGGTTTTCCTGCGCCTGGTTTTCCTGTGCCTGTGCGGCGGTGAAGGTGCCGACCTGGGGGAGGGCGAGGGGTGCCCCGAGTGCGAGGGTGCATCCGAGGGTGGTTGCGCTGAGTAGGCTCAGGGGTTTGGTGCGTCCTTGCATGGTGGCTCCTTGGATGACTGCTCGTTGGCTGGCGCGGGGCCCGTTGCTTTCGGGGCTTGCCCGGTGCTGGGTCCGGCGGCCTGTTGCCGGTTTCCCTCTTGGGTTCGGGGTGCGCTCTGCCGTGTTTTTCTCTTTGTGGATGTACGTGGTGTGCGTTTTTGGGCGCGCCTCGGCGCACACGTGTTTCTGAGAATCACTATACTCACTTAGGTTCTAAATGACAATTATTTGCAAAAGAGCTACCCTAGGAAATAGAAAAATGAGAAAGGTTGTCATGAGCTCTCAGAAGCAGACCCAACGACGGGTCACCACACACACCCCCGCACTCTTCATCCCCGGCGGCAAGCCCGCCCTCCGCCGCGCAGCCGCATTCCTCTCCGCCGCAGCGCTGCTCGCGCTCGCCGGCGCAGCCCCCTCCCTGCCCGCCGCAGCAGGCCCCGACGACGGCAAAATTGTCACCACCAAGGGCCACGTTGACGCCCCCAAGGCATACTGGGACGAGCAGAACGGCACCTTCGTCCTCATGAACGAGGCGAACCCCTACAAGACCGGTGCAGACACCTACGAACTGGACAAGACCGTCAACTGGGTCGGCAAGGGCTACAGCACCAGGGACGGCAAGTCGCAGTACACCATGACCCTGGGCGAATCGCCCTCCCTGGCGTTCCTCGGCGAACCCGGCCAGACCCTCTACATGGCACCGCACCTGACCTACGGCAACCAGGACCCCATCTGGGCTGGCCTGGGCGCCTCCACGAAGGTGCCCACCGAGCGTTTCCGTGACGGAGTGTTCGCTACCGACATTCTCTCCGTTGAGGGCCCCGGTCGCATGGAGCTCTTCCGCTACAACCCGGACGACGCCCCCGCCGACGTGTACCGCATGCTCTCCAGCAGCTCGACCGGCTGGCACTCCTGGCTACTCGACAAGGGTAGCCACACCCACAACACCACGACCTTCACCCGCCCCGGCCGCTACGTGGTCACCTACCGCACCGTGGCGCGCTCCACCGACGGCCGCATCATTAGCTCCAAGCTGTCGAAGCTGGTCTGGCAGGTTGGCGGCATGCAGCCCGTGCTCGGTGACGGCACCCCCACCGCCGTGCCCACCGTCGACCGCTACAATGCGGCACCCGTCGGTGACCTGGACGCCGCAAAGTACATGCTGTCCGTGGCACCGCACCGCTTGGACGCCGACCCGGCAAAGAACAAGGATGCCGACGACAAGCTCAGCGACATCACCTTCACCGCCGCGAACAAGAACCTCAAGGGCACCCTGACCCTGTACAACAACGGCTACTTCCTGACCGACCTGCCGGTCGTGAACGGTACCGCCACCTGGTCTGAAATGCTCGGTAGCGAGGGTTCCCAGCTGCAGGCGGTCTTCACCCCCGACACCTCCGACGAGAATAGCGCGGAGGCGTCCCGCTGGATCTCGCACAAGCTCACCTACGAGCCCGGCAAGGCTGAGAGCGTGTACAGCGACGACGGTAACGGCTCCTGGCCCGAAGAAATCCCGGATCAGGCGAATACCGTACTCAGCACCCAGCAGTACACGCCGACCAGCATGGACTACGACGTGACCGTCACCCCGAACGGCAACGGCTTCAGCACCGTTGAGGTCCGCTTCAAGGACCCGAAGGTGCGCGGCTTCATGCGCGGCGGCTTCTACGCCCAGGATGACCCGGTCTACCCGTACCTCGACCTGGAAGGCTCCGTTGAGGATGGCGTGGCGCGCTTTACCTTCCGTGACGAGTCGTTCTACAAGGGCACGGCTCTGCGCGTGAAGATGCTGACCCACCCGGACATGAATGCTTCCGCCTCCACCACTGAGGTTGCGGCGAACTACGAGCCGGGCACCAAGTACACTGCGCACGGTGCGCTGGCTCCCGATAGCGCACCCATTAGCGATGCGCCGAAGCCTGCTCCGGTGGATCCGTCGCCGAGCGCTGAGCCTACCGTCGCGCCTTCTGCTGAGCCGAGCGAGGCTCCTTCCGAGGCACCCAGCGAGGCTCCGACCGCTGAGCCCAGCACCGTTCCGTCGGTGTCCCCCAGTGAGGTTCCGACCGTGCCTGCGGTGCCGACCGCCTCCGCAGAGCCGAGCGTGCCTGCTCCGGCACCCTCCACTCCGGCTCCGACGACTCCGGCGCCGTCTAGCCCCGCGCCCGCGAACCCGACCCCGAGCGCACCTGCTCCGACTAGCCCGGCACCGTCTGCGCAGCCGTCCACCCCCGGAACCCCCGGCCACCAGTGCGTGCCCGGCAAGATTGACGGCCGCACCAAGATTTCGCACGGCCACCTGGACATTCAGGCGACCCTGAAGGACCGCCAGCTGTCCGTGGGTCTGCGTGACGACAGCGGCATCATTGACGCTGATTCGACCGTGCGCCCGCTCGACTCGGTCGTGTGGACGGTCAGCGAGAACGCCCGCCGTGTGCGCACCGAACGTATGGCTGATGAGAAGCTGAACTTCATGGGCCCGGTCGGCACCGCCTTCTACGGCCTGCCGCAGACCCAGCAGAGCGGCCTGCCCTGGCCCGGCTACAACACGCAGGACATTGACTACTCGCAGCTGCGCGGCCCCGTGCGCCTGCACGTGGTGCCGAAGGTCATGCCTGAGGGTGCGCGCTTCGGCATGTTCACTGAGTCGCTGAACGGTGCGGATGTGCTGCTGGACTCGACGACCGGCAAGACTACGATCGACATTGATTACGCGACGCACGCACACGCGAACTGGGTGTTCTCTGAGCCCGGCCAGTACATGTTTGACGTGCACTATTCTGCGACTCTGGCTGATGGTACTGAGGTGAACAGCCCGGTGCAGCAGCTTGCGGTTGCTGTGGGTAAGAAGGCGTCGGATGCGTGCTCGTTTGAGACTGCCGTGCCGAAGGACCCGAATGCGGCTAAGGACGACTTTAGTGGTGTGCGCCGTGTGGATTCGGCAACCCCGGGCGGTACCGCTGGTGCTAACCAGCCCGGCTCCGCGCAGTCTGGTGCCGCGCAGGGTGGTCAGTCCGGTCAGGCTGGCGCCGCCGGTGGCGTGAACGCGCAGGGCTCCTCTGACGGTTCGGCTGATGGTTCTGCTGGCGGCGTGTACCCGGGTGGTATTTCCGGTGGTGGTACCGGTGGCGGCTCCCTGGGTCAGTCTGGTGTGTCTGCTGCGTCGGGTGGCGCTAGCTCCCAGCAGGGCGGCCTGGCGCGTACTGGTTTTGGTGCGGTGTCTGTGGCTGTGGGTGGCGCACTGGTGCTCGGTGCCGGTACTGTGATGGTGCTGCGTTCTCGCCGCCGCGCTTCTTAGCGCTCGCCGCGTGAGGACACGCTGATACGATGAAGCCCCCGCGGCTGAGAGGATGACTCTAGGCCGCGGGGGCTTTCTCTATGCGGTGCTCCAGGAGTTATCTGGACGATTCAGATGCGTAGTGCTCACTAAAGATATGGTTGAGGGGCGCTCGCAGGCACGGCGGCTGCCGCGTGTGTGCGAACGCCCCTCCGTCTCGAAATGAGGCTTTTATCGGACCATATAAATGGGTTTACTTGTCCATTTCGTAGACCCAGCCGCCAGCGTTGCAGTAACGCTTACCGTCCTTCTCAGTGATGTAGTAGCCGGGCTCGTGGTTCTCGCACTTCTGGATAACCTCACGGGCCTCTCGGTTAGACTTCTCAAGGTTCGCCGCACGAATCTGGAAGAAAGCAAAGGTCGCAATATATGCCACCAGAACCAGCACAAGAGCGGTAATCGCCATGCCCTTACCCTTGCCGGTGCCGTTCTTAACCATGACCAGAGCGATTACAGCGAAAATAATGGTCGGGATGGTCAGGAACGAGCCGATCACAAAGATGCCGGTCAGGGCGGAGATAATGCCCAGGACTAGTGCGGTTACTGCCGCCCACTTCTTTTTCGGTGCCTCGACGGGTGCGCCGTATGCGGGCTGTGCGGCGGGTGCCTGCTGGGTGAACTGCGGTTGCTGCGGTGCAGCCGGCTGCGGGGTGTTTTCAGACATGAAAGTCCTCATTTCGTGTGTGGTTGGTGAATATCCGGAAGCGCACCACCTGCAGGTGGCGTACCTTTCCCAAGGATACTCTATGTGCTTGAAAGCTCTGACAAGTTGAATTGTCGAGTACTTTGATGGTCTATGGGTTAGGTGGCTAAAAAGTTAACTCGGTGCAAGGCTCGGGTGAAGACTGGGCGACCATTCACCGGCAGGTGGTGACGGCGCTCAGGTGAGTAGCCGCTGGCATGCAGAAAACCCCTGGGCTGAGAGATAAGCTCTCAGCCCAGGGGCTTTCTCTATGCAGTGCTACATGTCAACGTCGGCGAGGCCGGTGACTTTCTCTTTTTCCCTGAAGTACGGGACTGTATCAGGGCCACTATCTAGAGCATCCACCCGAGCAACATCACTCGGATTATTCATGTCAGGCCAGCGGTCGTTCTCAATCCTGAACCGCACAATCGCCATTAGACGATAATTCTTGTGGATAATCGGAGAGAAAGCAGCAATCAGCTTCCCAGACTTGCTATAGAAAGAGACGAGGTCCTGACTATCTACAGCAAGTGCCTTATAGTATTCGATTCCGTCAATAGCGTTGACCGGGTACACGGTTGTACGCGCCGACCACATACGCTGCTCAATACCTTCAGGGGAGATCTTCACATAGGCAATGTGCACGTACCAGGCATACATCATGAGCCCGACTGACAAAACCATCCCAAGGAGTTCATAAAAGGCACCTGGAGACCCATCGTCTACAAGATGAAGAAAGAAACCAAGGCACGGGAACCCAGGGGTAAATATTGCTAGGAGAGCCTCGGCCTGATTAACTCGTCGGATGTACGCGCCTTGGCGGCGGCGCTCCATATCCTTCCAGCGCTGAATCTCATAGTTGATAATGATGTAGAGCGTCCCGGTTACCGAGATGAAGGCCATAATGCCCCAGATAATAATCAGGAAAATGCGCATGACGGGTTCTCGTTTCGTGTGGTTGGTGAATATCCGGAAGCGCACCACCGGCAGGTGGCGTACCTTCCCCAAGGATACCCCGGTGCGCGAATCGTCCTAGACCGTGCGCTTGGTGCACAAGGCTGCTCAACCCGCGGGGCTCCACGGTTTAGCTTTCTGCAGGTTCAGCCTCCGGGTCCTCCTCATCTTCCTTCTCGGGGATAGCAACACCCACGGTCACGTACCTCTTCACCAGCAGGTACGAGGCGATCACCGGCACCACATATACCAGCGACAACCCGCTACCGGACTGCACAACATCAGCAGCAAGACGGACCGCCGCCAAACATCCACCCAAACCCACCAGGGCTACGCAGAAGCCACGCAACACGCCATACCCGGCAGTGCCCTCCTCAAAGGTCGCCGCCCACAGCTTGAATAGGGCGCGGCGCACAAAAATCAGGAAAACCGGCACCAGGCACAGCACCACCGAAACACCCACAGGCTCATAACCGGTGGTGGCGAAAGAAGCCACCGGAATAACCAGGCAGAAGAACACCATCAGGGCGCTCACACCCAGCACCACGGTGCGCACATACCGGTTGATGCGCTCCATACGGTGCAGGTTGGGGACCTCGTCGCTCGGCTGCGCGGCATTGTAGAAGAACAGCAGCAGAACCAGCGCGGACGCCGCCACATACCAAGGCGCAAAATTGATGCCGTCCACCTGCGGGGTGGAGGCAACCGGTGGGACACCCACCAGGGAGAGAGCAGCAAGCAGAGCAATTGCGGCGACGCAGAGCGTGCCCACCGTCAGCAGAAAGTAATGGTACGCGCCGCCGTTCTTGGTGTTTTTCACGCACTGCTCATGCGTGCCGTCAATCGTCACGACCGAAAACAGCATGATCGAGATGGATAGGATGCTCCACGCGTATTCACCCGTCATGACGGGGACGAGCGTGAGAAGAACGGATATAGAGAAAAGAATCCACAGGCATACTCGCTGCAGGGTCGGTGAGGATGCGATGGCCTCTCCGATAAAGTCGATAATAAATTCGCCGATAAAGCTCACGGTGGGATCCTTTCTGTGGGGGTGGGGTTACTCTTTGATCTCTTCAAAGCGGAGGACGCTGAAGTCGAATTCATCGTTACGGGTATCGAAGGACTTGTACGCCCTATATTTCTTGCCCGTCTCAAAGTTCTGGAGGTATTTGCGGATGGGGATACCGTCAGGGGATTTGCTTGATTTGATGATTCCGCACTCTTCCGTTTCGAATTCGCCGGAGGTCCAGTAGGGGTCCTCATATTCAACGATTTCGACGGAGGTGACAGTGCAGATAGCGGATTCATTGCTCGGGTTGTAGCTGGTCATAAAATGTAAGGACGCAAGGAACCCTAGCATGACTGCCACGAATATGATGACGTCGCGTGCATCCCACGCAGCTTTTGCCTTTTTGCGAAGATACTCTTTGAAGTCGATTTTATTCTTCTTTTTCTTGGTGTATCTCTTTTTGCGGGTCTTCTTTATGGCCCCAGTTTCGGCAATGTAATTTACCTCTGGGTAACTCTTTTTCTTTGAGGTGTTCCTTTTCTTTGAAACGTTCTTTTTCCTCGGGGAGTTCTTTTTCATTGCTCTTCACCTTCTTTCTGGGTTGTGGGCTGTTATTCTGCGCTAGGTTTCTAGGCTTTCGTTGCCTTGTGCGCTTCGCTGCTTACCTTGGTTGTGCTCATGGTATGTACGTCCTTGTGCGGTAGTGGTTGGTGAATCACGCCCGCCCCGGTGAGGTGGCGGGCACGTTCTTAGCCTATCGCACCCAATCTGGACGGGAGGTTAACTCGACGCAATGCTCCGGTGAAGACTCGGCAACCACTCCGCAGATAACCCGAATCTGGGCTTAACCACCCGAGTTCCTCGGCTACCCTGAGAACAAACCCGCTGACTTCCGCACCGTTGCCGGAAAGCAGCAAATCACCGATAGATAGAAAGGTCAGTCAGCGACCATGATCAACACCATCATGCTTATTTTCTGGGGCATATACGTAGCCGTCGTCGGGTACAAAGTACTCCGAGCCGTCATCACCTACGAGATGAACCGACACAAAGACAAGAAACTACTCGCCGAAGGCATCTACGTCGTTCGCCTGAACCGTTTTGAAGTCGCCTTCTGGTCAGTGGCAGCTCTCATGTTCCCAGTCCCTATGTTCATCATGCATATAGGGATGGACCTGGGATTTCACTGGTTCGACATCGCAGCTTTCATCATCTCGCCCTTCTTCATGAGAGGCCTTCCCGGCATCCGCTACTGGTACGTTACGGTCTCCTTGGATGGTGTGGAACAGGTAGGCGATCCCTTCTACCCTTTCACCGCAATCGACAAAGTGGTGTGCAAGGACAATTCGGATCGTGAGCGTGCAGCATCCCTTCATTTCTACACAAAATCCGGTGATGAGATTGTGACGCTCCAGCCCATCTACGGTAACTATCGCCTACCGGCTATTACTCGTTTCAGAATTGAGAAGAAACGCTGGCCGGACATGCGCAATCCCTCAGATCGTGCCCTGGTGGATGGGTGGACTAACCGTGAGTCCATTGTTTATTACTACTTGAGGCTGCAGGAGGCATCTGGTCTGGCTGATAGCAAGAAGCAAGCCAAGGGGAAATAGACCATAGATGCCATATAGAAGGCCTCGGGTGGTGCGAGCTGAAGACTCACACCACCCGGGGCTCTCTTTTTAGCTCATGAGCTGGTTATTCTTTGATTTCTTCAAAACGGGTTGTACTAAAATCTCGATCCTTTTTTGTGGATGAATTTAATACATGAAATAAATATTTTTTACCCGGCTGAGCAGTTTTAACGTATGCGGGGATTTTCCAGCCTTCTGGCGCCTCATACATTGACAAAGTGCCGCACTCTTCTGTTTCGAAGACGCCCACCGGAGCATTATCATTCAGCTCTCCAATCGTGCCGCCTCGAGGCCTGGTGTATGCCTTCGTTACAGTGCAAGTAGCAGTGATACCATCACTGTCATCTCGTAATTCATATGGAAAGCGTACGAGGACATAAATGATAATTGCTACGATGCTTGTCATGATTATGATACTGCTTGGGCGCCTATCACCGAAGAACTCCTCTAGGAATCCTTTTATAAAATCTTTTATGCAGTCTATGATAAACATGTTAAAACACTCACTTTAGAGGTATCTGATTGGGATATGGATTGTGGGTGGATGATTTTGTAAGCAGTTCGCCTCTTGGAATCATTATTCTTTGATTTCTTCAAAGCGGGTTGTCACAAAATCCCGGTCTTTTCTAGGCGATGAGTTTGCAACATGGAATAGATATTTTTTGCCAGGTTGAGCAGTCTCAACGTACTCGGGAATCTTGCGACCTTCCGGTGTCGCAAACATCGTGAGAGTGCCGCACTCCTCCGTCTCAAAAATACCCTTTGGATTAATATCGTTCGCACCGCTCACCGTTCCTCCACGTTCTGCAGTGTATGCCTTAGTTACGGTGCAGGTAGCGGTAAAACCATCACTGTCATCGCGTATATGCTTAGGGAAAAAGAAAAGCATATATACAGCAATCAATATTGAAATAAATATTCCTGCTATTTTGCGGCGTGAATAATTAGTTTCCATCGCTCACCTCATTAGTCTTCCGGGATTTCTTGGCTTGCTGCGCTTCGCGGCGTGCCTCCTCACGCGCCTGCTGGCGTTCCAGCCTACGCGCCTCATTACGAGCAGCACGGCGGCGGCGCTTCTGACGCTCACTCTTCGTCACACCCACCACATACTTCGTCTTACACAAGTCATAAAACTGGGCATAAATATCGCGCGAAGAGCCATACATCCCCACCGCACTTATCACATCCAGGCCGTCCTCCTCAGCCCAGTGTCCATGATCATCACGGTACAGCACCTGCGCCATGAGAATCGTCGCATCGAACTGATACGGGTCGAAGCTGCAGGTACGCTTACCCATCTCAGTACTGCCAATGCGTAAGAACCCGTTCTTGCCGTTGTTCTCCACGTGGGCGAACGTTATGGAGGGGTAGGTGAAAGTGCGTTCCTTCCACCGCCAGTTACGCCAGCGCACATGGTCCTCGCGTAGTTCAAGGTAGAAGGCGTAGCAGTGGTTCAGAGGAATAGCACCCAGCAGACCAAGAGACACGACGCTAAAAATGAGACCAGAAATTGCAACAGTAAAGTCTTCTGTTCCTGGTTGCTCATTCCCGAGGCCAAGAGACAGCCAAATAAGCGGCATACCAACAAACCCGAGAATAGTCACAAGCCAGAAGAAGATATATGCCAGGATGGGCCTCTTCTGCCTCTTATTCAGCGTGGGTTTGCCGAGCTTAATGCGGTAGCCCGGTATCAGGGCAACGATAAGTCCCCAAAGAGTTCCGGTTTCAACAGCATTCATAGTATGTACGTCCTTGTGCGGTAGTGGTTGGTGAATCATGCCCACCCCGGTGAAGTGGCGGGCACATTCTTAGCCTATCGCACCCTATCTGGACGGGAGGTTAACTCGACGCAATGCTCGGGTGAAGACTCGGCAACCACTTCGCAGAAAACGCGAATCCGTGCCTAACCACCCGATTTCGTTAGCTACTCTGAGAACGAACCCGCACCCTCCACACCGTTGCCGGAAGGCTGCGAGTCACCGATAAACAGAAAGGGTAGTTGACCACCATGATGATGAACTACACCATGATTGCCCTCTGGGGCGTAGTAAATGTCCTGCAGACGTATAAGATGTTCCGGTCCATCATTGTCTACGAAATCAACCGACGCCGAGACAAGAAGCTGTACGCCAAAAACATTTACATTACTCGAAGCGACCGCTCCGAAATAATTGTGCTTGCCGTCGCCCTTCCCATGACCCCTGCTCTGATGTTTATGGTGCATCTGCTGGGCGATATAGGATTCCATTTTCTATATGATGTCGGAGCTTTCCTCTTCACGTGCTTTCTTCTATATGTCTTTAACGAAACCGCTGGTTCTTACACTAAAATCTCGCCGGAAGGATTCGAAGAGGACAACGGGCACGACAATAAAACCTTCTACCCGCTCAACGCGATCGATAAGGTCACGTATAGGCAGAGTTCCGACAGTGAAATTTCAGACTCCGTCTCCTTCGACACGAAATCGGGTAAGCGCATTGCGCGTTTCGGGCCCATCTATGAGGGCTACCCCCTCCTCGCAATGACCCGATTCAGGATCGAAAACGACCGCTGGCCAGATATGAACAACCCCGAAGAAGCTGCGCAGGTCAAGGCGTGGATGAACTGGAGCTCCACCATCCCGCACATCAAGGACAAGGAAATTTCGGGCCTCGCCGAAGTAGACATGTAGCCCGCAATTCAGCCCGTATTTAGCGTGTGCCCGGCGTGTTTCTCAACCAATATTTCCGCAATTTTTCTGCCGGAAAAACGTTGACTAGCCCGCATGGTCTAACCCTCAACTAGAAGGTGCACTCTGCGCGCAAAAACATTAACGTTGAGGCTTACAATAAGAAATGGTTAATGCACAGCCGCACGCCGTGCACACGCCACGTCACTTCACAGAAACACCAACCCCGAAAGGCATATCATGGCCACCAAGAAGTCCGCACGCCTCACCCGCCGCGCAGCACTCGCCGCCGCAGGCGCAGGCGCAGCAACCGCCCTCGGCGCACTGCTCACCCCCGCACAGGCAACCACCTACCGCCCCACCGTGCGCCGCACCCCCTACAACCGCTACTACTCCGACCGTTACGGCCGCCGCACCCGCATCGTTATCAGCGACTACTACGGTAGCTCCTACAGCCACTACTACTATTACGGCGGCTAAAGAGTCCCAAGCCCAATAAACATATACTGGAAGACGGCGCTACACTCACGTAGTGCCGTCTTCCCGTTAGATGCCGCAGGCATCACCCGCACCACGGCGCGGAAAATGCACCACAGATAGAGAGAACCCATGAAGAACGTAACCCGCCGATCCGCCCTCGGCCTGCTCGCAGCAACCGGCGGCGCAACCCTCCTCGCAGCCTGCGGCGCTCAGCCCCAGGCAACCAGCGGCAACGCATCCGGTAGCGCATCTGCTTCCGCGTCGGCATCTAAGACCGCACGCACCGACTACTCCGGCGTTGCAACCCTCGACGGCTACACCTCCAAGCCTTCCGACTACCAGCCCGCAACCCGCACCGAGCCGTCCAAGAACGCCCCCGTGCCGACCAAGCCCGCCGTCGCCAACGAGAACAGCGTGGAGGGCCTGTATCAGTCCATCGCGTTCTTCGGTGCAGCCATTGAGTACTACATGCGCACCGGCAAGACCGAACCCCTGCGTGAATGTGCGGTTGACAACTCCGAGCTGAAGAACATGCTCGAACCCGAAGAAGGCACCCTGGGTGCTGGCCTGCAGCAGGGCAAGATTTGGATGCAGGACCCGTCCGTCACCATCACCATGCTTACCGCACAGCCCGAGCGTGATGGCGACGCCTACAACTGGAATATCCGCCTGACCATGGACAGCGGTGAGTTCATCGCAAGCAAGGACCGTGTGGAGAACGCTTCCTCCGATTCGGACCGTAAGAACGATGTGGAGCGCACCCTGCACGGTGTCTACGAGAACGGTGCGTGGAAGCTGACCGGTATGCGTACTTCTTCCTCTTCGTCCTCGGCTTCTGCTTCCTAAAAGCTTCAGCCTAGAAGCGCGTAGCTTCTACACCTAAAAGGCGCCCGCTCCGTGGAATAAACCCACGAGGCGGGCGCCTCTCTCATGCGGTGAAGGACCTACCCTGCTTTTACCTATGCAGAAGCAAGCTTCGCCTCAAGCTCCTTCACAATCTTCGCGTGTTCCTTCTCAGAGATAGAAACCTTGAAGAAGAAGGCGAGGAACGAGCACACAATAATGGCCAGCGGCACATAGAAAGCAGCCGTGTTGAACGTCTGAATGTTCTGCGCGGTGAGGCTATTAGGACCAGTGCCACGTAGACCAGAGCCAAGTTCTGCGGGAAAAGAATGAACAGAATGTAGGCAACAATCATCACGCCTTCCGGCATCCTTAAAGGGACCAAACAAAGATGTATACGAGAGGAAGGAAGACATGTCTTCCACCGAACAAACGACTCCCGTAGTCTCCTCCCAGTCACCCTCAGCAGCGTGGCTTGATGACCCCACCGTGTACGCTGTCAACAGGGAAGCAGCGCACTCCGACCATCACTCCTCAAACCCCCAGCAGAGCCTCAACGGCACGTGGGCTGTCCGCACTGCATGGGCCTCAGAAATTGACGTCACCACCGCAGAATTCGCCGCCCCCGCCCTCGACGAAAGCGACTACCAGAGCATCCCCGTCCCCGCCACCCTGGAAACTGAAGGACTCTGGCGCCCCGCCTACGTCAACATCCAGATGCCCTGGGACGGCCACGAAAACCCCGAAGCTCCTCACATCCCCGAGAAGAACCACGTAGCCCTCTACCGCAAGCACTTCACCCTGGAGGGCGACCTCAAGAAGATGCTGAGCGAATCGGGCCGCATCGTGCTCGCCTTCGAAGGCTTCGCAACCGCAATTTACGTGTGGGTTGACGGCACCTTCGTCGGTTACGCAGAAGACGGTTACACCACCACCTCCTTCGACATCACCGATATCATCGGCAAGGACGCAGAAGGCAACCACACCCTGACCGTCGCATGCTACGAATACTCGAGCGCTTCATGGCTGGAAGGCCAGGACTCGTGGCGTTTCCATGGCCTCTTCCGCGCTGTGAACCTGGTAGCCCGCCCCGCAGTCAGCATCGCCTCCCTCACCGTTGAAGCAGACTACGACGCACCCACCGGCGAAGCACACCTGGACGCTCTCGTCACCCTCAACGGTGAAGAAATCAAGGCGTACACCCTGCAGGCCAGCGTCCTTGACGGCACCCAGGTCATCTGGTCTGGTACCGTCGCCGCCGAAGACGCATCCGTGCGCATCTCCTCCGACGCCCTTGAAGGTATCGCTCCCTGGTCGGCTGAATCGCCCTCTCTCTACACTCTGACGGTGGATCTGCTCCACGACGGCAAGACCGTAGAATCCACCAGCCAGCGCGTCGGATTCCGTCGCTTCCGCATCGAGAACGGAATCATGACCCTCAACGGTCACCGAGTCCTCTTCAAGGGTGTCAACCGCCACGAGTTCCACCCGCGTACCGGCCGCGTCCTGACCGTTGAAGACATGACTTCAGAGATTCTCTTCTGCAAGCAGCACAACATCAACGCTATCCGCACCAGCCACTACCCCAACGATTCACGCTTCTACGCCCTGGCTGACGAATACGGTATCTACCTGGTTGACGAAGCAAACCTGGAAACTCACGGCTCCTGGTGCACCCCCGGTGACATTCCCACCCCCGAGACCACGATCCCCGGCTCCCGCATGGAATGGGAAGGCGCCTGCGTTGACCGCGTAGAATCCATGATGCGCCGCGACTACAACCACCCCTCCGTAGTAATCTGGTCGCTCGGTAACGAAGCATACGGCGGCGAAGTATTCCGCTCCATGTACCGCCGAGTCCACGAACTGGACCCCAACCGCCCCGTACACTACGAAGGCATCACCTGGCACCGCGAATTTGATGACGTCACCGACATCGAATCCGGTATGTACACCCACACTGACGTCGTCGAAAAGTACCTGTCGAACAACCCCCAGAAGCCCTTCATCATGTGCGAATACATGCACGCAATGGGCAACTCGGTCGGCGCTATCGACGAATACGTCGCACTGGAACGCTACCCCCACTACCAGGGCGGTTTCATCTGGGACATGATCGACCAGGCACTCTGGCACCCCGGTGAGAGCGAAGGCGCCCCCGAATACCTCGCTTACGGTGGCGCATTCGGCGAACGCCCTTGCGACTACGAATTCTCCGGTGACGGTATCCTCTTCGCCGACCGCAAGGTAAGCCCCAAGGCCGCTGAGGTGAAGGCAGTGTACTCCAACCTGCGCATCACCCCCGACCAGAAGGGCGTGACGGTCGTCAACGACAACCTCTTCACCTCCACCGCAGACTACACCTTCAAGGCTAGCCTGCTGGTCAACGGCGTTCCTCAGTGGCAGGAAGACTACTTCTTCGACGTAGCCCCGGAATCCACCCACGAGCTGGTAATTCCCTGGCCCCTGGAAGAATACGCTGTCGACAACGCAGAAGTAACCCTGGACGTCAGCCTCGTGCTCACTGAAGACGCCGCATGGGCTCCTGCAGGACACGAAATTGCCTTCGGTCAGTACGTCATCCCCGCATCGCAGGCTGAAGCAAACACCGCTGAAGACGCAGCAGATGCGACGGTGACCGTCGGCCGCTGGAACGTCGGTCTGCGCAACAACCAGGCTGAAGTTATTCTGTCCCGCACTCAGGGCGGCATCGTCTCCTGGGTACACAACGGCACCGAGCATGTTATTCGCCCCCCGAAGCTCACCACCTTCAGGCCCCTGACCGACAACGACCGCGGCGCCGGACACGGTTTCGAACGCGCCCAGTGGACCGTTGCAGGCCGCTACGCCCGTTGCGCTAACGTTGCTGTCGAGCAGCCCAGCGATGACAGCGTGGCAGTGACCTACACCTACGAGCTGGCAACCCCCGCTCACACCGCTGTTACGGTCCGCTACGAAGCACAGAGCACCGGCAACGTGCGAGTAACCATCGACTACCCCGGCGAGAAGGACGCACCGTCCCTGCCCGCATTCGGTCTGGAATGGGCACTGCCCGGCGAGTTCTCGCACCTGCGTTACTACGGCCTCGGCCCCGGCGACTCCTACCCCGACCGTTGCAGCGGCGTCCGCCTGGGCGTGTGGGAAAGCACCCCCGAGCAGGACTACGCACCGTACCTGGTACCTCAGGAAAGTGGCAACCACATGGGTGTCCGTTGGGCTGAAGTGACGAACGACAGCAACCACGGCTTCCGTGTCCGCCAGCTGCAGACTGCCGGTGACGGCCTGCACGTATCGCTCCTGCCCTACTCCTCCTACCAGATTGAGGAAGCTTCCTACCAGTGGGAGCTGCCCGAGAACAACCGCACCTACCTGCGTATCCTGGCAGGTCAGCTCGGCGTTGGTGGAGACGACTCGTGGGGCTCGCCGGTACACAGCCAGTACCACATCGATGCAACCGAGCCGCTGCACATGGACATTGCGCTAGAAATTATCTAACGCAACGCTCGGCACAGTAGCAGTAGACGCCTACCTTCGTGTAGCGTCCGCAGTTCTCTAGAAAAGAGGCGCCCGCCTCGTGGAATAAACCCACGAGGCGGGCGCCTTTCTTATATACGCAATAAAGCATATACCCTTATCGGGATGCTACCAGATGCGCACGCGCTCCTCCGGAGCCAGGTACAGTGCATCGCCCTCAGAGACGCCAAACGCCTCGTAGAACTCATCAATATTGCGCACCACACCGTTCACACGGAACTCATCCGGCGAATGCGGATCCACCGAAATCATCACCTCAGCATGCTGCGGGCGGGACTTCGTGCACCAGCCGCGAGCATTCGAGAAGAAGAAACGCTGAATACCGGTCATGCCGTCAATCACCGGTGCGTCATCCAGCGACTCAATGCCCTGCTTCTTCAAAGCCAGACGGTACGCCTTCAACGCAATCGACATGCCAGCCAGGTCGCCAATGTTCTCACCCAGAGTCAGCTCACCGTTCACGTGGAACTTCGGATCCAGACCCACCGGAACGTACGCGTTGTACTGCTCCACCAGCGCTGCGGTACGCTCCTTGAACTTCGCGTAATCCTCCTCAGTCCACCAGCTCTCCAGCTTGCCGTCACCGTCATAGCGGGAACCCTGATCGTCAAAACCGTGACCAATTTCGTGGCCAATAATCATGCCGATATTGCCGTAGTTCGCCGCATCGTCAGCATCCGGGTTGAAGTACGGCGGCTGCAGAATCGCTGCCGGGAACACAATCTCATTCGCCGGCGGCATGTAGTACGCGTTCACGGTCTGCGGAGTCATCAGCCACTCCGACTTATCCACCGGCTGACCCTTGCGGGCAATCAGCCAGTCAGCATCAAACGCACCGGTACGGCGCAGGTTCTCGAACAGGTCGCCGGGCACCAGCTCCAGGGCGGAGAAGTCACGCCACTTATCGGGGTAACCGATCTTGGTGACGAACTTCGACAGCTTCTCCAGCGCCTTCTCGCGGGTTGCCTCAGTCATCCAGTCCAGCGACTCAATAGACTCGCGGTACGCCTCCAGGAGGTTGCCGACCAGAACCAGCATCTTCTCCTTGTGCGAGGGCGGGAAGTGCACGGCCACGTACTCCTGGCCAATCTCCTCACCCAGAGCCTTCTCGACAGCACCCACGCCACGCTTCCAGCGCTCACGAATCTGCTGAGTACCCGAGAGGGTCTTGCCGTAGAAGTTGAAGCTCTCCTGAACCAGCTCGTCGTACATGAACGGCGCACGCGAACGCAGAACAGTCCACACAGCCCACAGCTTCCAACTCATCAGCGGGATGGAGGTGAACAGCTTAGCCGCACCCTCAAAGAAGGACGGCTGAGCCACAATAACCTGACCCAGGGTCTCCGGGTCGGCGCCCAGCGCCAGCAGCCACTGCGAGAAGGGGAAGCCGGGGAACTTCTCCTCCAGCTCGGTCGCCTGGTACGGGTTGTAGGTCGCCTCAGCGTCGCGGTTCTCCACGACGTTCCAGTGCAGACGAGCCAGCTCAGACTCGTGGGTGAACACCAGCTGAGCCGCCTGCTCCGGAGTCAGGCCGAAGCCCTCAGCCAGACCGGTCAGCTCGAACATGCGGGCGATGTGCTCAACGTACGCCGCGCATGCAGCCTCGTGCTTCTCTTCACGGTAGTAGGATTCATCCGGCAGACCCAGACCCGACTGGTACAGGAAGAACGTGTAGTTCTTCGGGTCCTTCGGGTCGTTGCTGGTGTACCAGGCGAACAGCTGCGGCAGACCCGCACGGGACAGCAGCGCCAAGGTCACGGCAAGGTGGGAGGGGGTTGCCGAGTTCAGAATCGGGGCGATTTCCTTCAGCAGCGGCTCCAGGCCGTCCGCCTCAATCTTCTCAACATCCATGAAGGAGTTGTAGAGCGCGCCAATGCGGGACTCCGGCTGCTCCTTCGCAATCTTCTCCACCAGCTCACGCACGTGCTTCTCTGCGTTATCGCGGAGGGTGTACAGGCCGCCGTCCTTGGGGCGATCCGCCGGGATTTCGTGGGTAGCAAGCCACTTGCCGTTGACGTGGCGGAAGAAATCGTCGCCCGGCTTGACGGTTTCATCCACCCATTCTTTAGTGATTCCAGAGTTAGTAGTCATGGTTCCATTCTATGTTCTTACGCCCGCAAGCCACAGGATGCCCGGCACCGCGCCGGATGGTGGCTCACCGGTACAGGTGCTTCTCAGAGGCGTTTTAGGCGGCAGAAAGGGCGGAAGGAAGCAGAAAACCCGCCCGCACGGTGCAGAAGAAAAACCGTACGGGCGGGTCTGTTATCTATCCCCAAAAGCTCGGCATACAGTCGGTACGCATACCGGCACGAAGCCGAACAGCCGCCACCTGCCGCAGGTCACCGCGAGCAAACCATCATCCGGTCAACCCGCAGCAGGTAACGGAACCAATAGGCGCCTCCTAGAGGGATGCGCGAATCGCCTTGGTGGCGTCCACCAGGTGACGCAGAGACTGCTTGGTCTCCTCGTAATCACGAGTCTTCAGACCACAGTCAGGGTTCACCCACAGGTCAGCAATGGTGCCGTAACCAATCGCAGCCTTCAGCAGGGACTCAATCTCATCCTGCGAAGGAACACGCGGGGAGTGGATGTCCCACACGCCCGGGCCCAGACCGGAAACGAAGGTCTCCGGAATGTCAGCCAGCAGCTCCATGTGCGAACGAGCCGCCTCAATGCTGGCCACGTCAGCGTTCAGAGCGTTAATCGAGTCGATAATCTCGTTGAACTCCGAGTAGCACAGGTGGGTGTGAATCTGGGTGGAATCCTTCACCGCGCTGGTTGCCAGGCGGAAGGAGTTCACCGACCAGTCCAGGTACTGCGGCTGCTCGTCGCGGCGCAGGGGCAGCAGCTCACGCAGAGCCGGCTCGTCCACCTGAATGATGCGGATGCCCGCCTGCTCCAGGTCGGCAATCTCGTCGGCAAGAGCCAGAGCCACCTGGTTAGCGGTCTCGCGGCGCGGCTGGTCGTCACGCACGAAGGACCACGCCAGAATCGTCACCGGGCCGGTGAGCATGCCCTTGACCGGCTTCTCGCTCAGCGACTGTGCGTGGGAGCTCCACGGCACGGTGAACGCCTCACCGCGCAGACCCTCACCGTGACGCTTCACGTCACCGAACAGGATCGAGGGGCGGGTGCAACGCGAACCGTAGGACTGAACCCAGCCGTGGCGGGTGGTTGCGAAACCGTCGAAGTTCTCGGCAAAGTACTGAACCATGTCGTTACGCTCGGCCTCACCGTGAACCAGCACGTCCAGGCCCAGCTCCTCCTGCAGCTTGATGACCGAGGCAATCTCGTCACGCAGGAAGCCGTTCAGCTCCTCGGCGGAAATCTTGCCCGCACGAGCCTCCGCACGGTGGCGGCGAATCTCAGCGGTCTGGGGGAAGGAGCCGATGGTGGTGGTCGGCAGCTTCGGCAGGTTCAGGTCGGCCTGAGCCGCGCGGCGAACGTCAATGGTCGGACGGTCGAAGTCCTCAGCGGTCACAGCTGCGGCGCGGGCACGAATCTCGTCGTTGTGCTTGCGCGGGTCAGCGGCGAAGCGAGCCAGTGCCTCGTCGGCAGCCTTCAGCTCCGGCTCAACAGCAGCCTCACCCTCAGCCAGGCCACGAGCCAGCAGAGCAATCTCGGCAACCTTCTGGTCGGCGAATGCCAGGCCGTCCACGGGAACCTCGGCGGGGTCCTCAAGCTCCAGGTCGTGCGGCACGTGCTGCAGGGAGGTCGAGGAAGCCACCGACACGGCACCCTCGGATGCGCCCGGCAGCGCCTCCAGAGTCTTCAGAGCGGCGCGAACGTCGGCACGCCACACGTTACGGCCGTTCACAACACCGGCAACCAGGTGCACACCGGCGGCAGAAACAGACTCAAGCTCAGCCTTCGAGTACACACCATGCACCAGGTCAAGGTGCAGAGCCTCAATGCCGGTACCCAGCAGTGCCGGCAGGTTCTCACGCAGAGAACCGTAGGGGCTGGTCACCAGAATCTGCGGGCGCTTCTCGCCGGCAGCCAGGGCACGGTAGGTGCGCTCGGCAAGCTCGGCAACCTTCGCGTTGTCGGCGCGGTCCACGGTCAGGCCCGGCTCATCCAGCTGAACCCACTCAACACCGCGCTCAGCCAGCTGCTCCAGCACCTGAGCGTACGCGGCAACGAACTCGTCCAGACGGTCAACGGGGGAGAAGTCCTCAGCGGAACCCTGCTCAGCCTTAGCGCCCAGCAGCAGGGTCAGCGGGCCAACAATCTGCGGGCGAACCTTCACGCCGGCCTGCTTTGCGACCTCGAGCTGCTCGTCAATAGCCTCAAGGTTCAGCTTAATCTCGGTGCCGGCACCAATCTCGGGCACCAGGTAGTGGTAGTTGGTGTCGAACCACTTGGTCATCTCCAGCGGGGGCAGGGTCTCGGTACCGCGCGCCAGTGCGAAGTAGCCGGGCAGATCCAGCAGGCCGCGTGCATCCTTAGCCTCAGCCAGACGCTCGGGAACCAGGGTGAACAGGCGAACCACGTCGAGCACCTGGTCGTAGTAGGAGAAGGTCGCCGGAATCGAGTAGTTATCAGCCTTCAGACCCGCAGTGGTCACGCGCTCAAAGTAGGTGCGCTGCACGTCAGCGGCGGTGTCCTGCAGCTCCTGCAGGGTTGCCTTGCCCTTCCAGAAAGCCTCCTGAGCCTTCTTCAGCTCGCGGAAGCGGCCCACGCGGGGGTAGCCAACAATGGTGGCGGCGGGGAATGCGGTGTTCGACATAGTGCATATTCCTTTACTGGGGATAGAAATGGGAGAATCAGCGGGCCCTGCCGGCCCCGTCGATGGGGCCGAGATCCGCGGGATGCTCCCGGGGTACTTTGGGGGAAACTTGGGTGGCGCATCCGCGCCGGGCGGAGCGGGTCGCGTTTAGGCGAATTCCAGCTCGCTCAGGGACTGGGAGAAACGGTTGCTGTATCGGGGCAGGTCCAGCTGGTCCAGAACGTCAAGCACCGCGGCATGCTCGTTGAAGGTGAAGAAGTGCAGGCCCGGTGCGCCCGCATCCATCACGGCGCGGCACTGGTTCAGTGCGTAGTCCACGCCGATGCGGTGCAGCTCTGCGCTGCTGGTTGCCGTCTCTAGGGCGTAGGCGAGGTCCGTCGGGACTTCCATGCCCGCCATCTGGCAGAGGTTCTGCAAGCGCTTCAGGGAGGTCACCGGCATGATGCCCGGAATAATCGGGATGTCCACACCCGCCAGGCGAGCCGAATCGACCAGGGCACTGTAGCGCTCATCCTCGAAGAACACCTGGGTGATAGCGAAATCCGCGCCGGCACGCTGCTTCGACAGCAGAATCTCAATATCCTGCAGCAGGGATGCGGACTCGGGGTGCTTCTGCGGGTACGCCGCCACACCGATGGACACCTTACCCGCCGCCAGGTGGGCGAAATCTTCACGTTCCACGCGGCGAATCAGCTCGACCAGGTAGCGGGCGAAGGGAAGCTCAGAAACCTGACCTTCCTGCACGTCACCGCGCAGCGCCAGGAAACCGCGCACGCCCAGACCCAGAATCAGACGGACCGCACGCTCCAGCTCATGCACCGAATGGCCTGCACAAATCAGGTGAGCCAGCGGGGTGAGGGAGGTTTCGTGCACCAGGTGGTCGAGCAGCGCCAGCGTCTTCTGACGGCGCTTCGCGTCACCGGAGTAGGTGACCGAAACGTAGTCGGGGTTGGTACCCTCAAGCTCCGCAATGGTGTGGAGCAGCGACTCACAGCTCGCGTGTGAGCGCGGAGGGAACAGCTCAAAAGAAAGAGCCGGGTGAACTGTAGTCATAACCATCCTTCGTGTTCACCCGATAGATACGCACCGTGAGGATGCGCGAATTCTTCTGCAGGATGTGCTGTACCGGTTTGCGGGTACGACTCATCAAGGGGTGCCGAAGGGTATTCTTCTCTATCGGTTCTGGCGGGAGCACCTTGTCCGTACCCTGCACCGTGACGGTGGGGGATACTGGCGAGGTTGCTGCGACGTCGACGAGCCAGATCTCTCGGTCGCTCTTGATAGATAACGCTTTCACTCTACCCACCGCCTCCGAGGGCGTGCAAGGGGCGCGGCGGTTGATGTCCTAATATTTCTGGACATGACATTGGGGCGAAATATGAACTTAATATGACCGACTATGACAAAGGGCGGCTGGAGGCGCTGCGGGTAGGGCTGTCGGCTGACCCCTGGATACCCGGCACTATCACAGATACATTCGCTTAATATTCTTGGACACGCGCGAATATATGTGTTTTATATTTCATTGAGGGGTAGGGTAGCTAGTGAAGCACGGGTAATGTTTCGATGTCTGCTCATCGAGGAGTTTCAAGACTCAAAGATGAGTTCAATATGACTTTGTGAGCGTGGTGAGAATGAAAAATCTATTTTCTTCTATACTCTGGTCTTTCCGCCTAGCCTGGAAAACCTGTCCTGGGACCCTAGTGAGCGCCGCCCTATCACTAGCCGTTATAGCCTGCATTCCCTTGAGTCAGTCCCTGCTGATTGGTAATACAGTATCAGCCTTGAGCGGTTCAAATGGTGGCGCAGCATGGATTTATATCGTTGCGCTTGCTCTTGTCGTCGGAATTAATATCATTGCTCAACGCTGGGTCATAAGTAACATGCTTATCCTCAAATCAAAGGTGAACTATCGGGTTCACTGCATGTTAAATAACAGGTTATCTACATTTCCTTTATCTGATATAGGTAGCACAAAATCACAGGAAGATATACGTGCTGCTAGAGAGGCAATATCGAAACAGGAATTGCAGGTTCACACCATGTCAGTTATGGCACTGGTGAGTGCCTTCGCAATGGTGTTACTTCTCTGTCTCAATATTGCGAACGTCAGCATTGTGGCAGCAATTTTTGCGGCACTGTGTTCACTACCCCTATCTATTGCAATGGTGATTCTCGCTAAACGTGATTACGCTATATACACCCTAATGTACGAGGACTATCGGGTAGAGAACTACTATCTAGACAATCTGATGGCTCAAAGTCGCGCCCAAGAACTTCACCTCATGAGAGCCTCCCGATTTTTCTCGCAACGCGTAGCGTCCTGGCGACGCCGGGCAGCCGGTAGGGAATTGAGCCTTGAAAGTGTTAGAGGAATCGTCTCCATAGTTGCAGGGCTACTCTGCTCTGTCTTACTCTTTGCGTCCCTGTACTTCCTTGTGGATTCAGGCGCCGATATATCGTATGTGGCCGGATCGCTGATTGGAATCATCGCCTGTGTTAACGCGACCCAAGAGGTGGGATATTCATTCGGCCAGATTATTAATGGAGCATTATCTGTTCAGCAATTCCGAAGGGTATGCGACTCTGATACTTACGACCATGCTTCTGAGATAAAAACTTCTAACCCTAACCATGAAAATATTTCAAAAATTATATGCAAAGATGTATCCGTTCAGTATGAGGGCGCGTCGTCTTTTGCGCTTAAAGATATTAATCTTGAGCTGATGAATAATCAAATGATTGCAGTAGTTGGTGCCTCGGGCGCGGGAAAAACAACGCTAATAAATGCAATTCTTGGAATTACACCAATTGCCCAGGGGAGCATAACGTATAAGGGTGCTTCTTCTGAGAGTAAATACAACATGTTGGCAAATGTTGGTTTGGTGAGTCAAGACTACGGCCGTTATGAACTGACTGTGCGTGAAAATCTTCTTCTGGGTTTGCCGCAGGCGGCGGTTGAGCGTCTTGGTGATGCTGATTTGTGGTCGGCTTTGTCGGTGGCTTGTGCTGATGATTTTGTGCGTGGTCTTGAGGGTGGTTTGGATGCTCAGCTGGGTGAGTCGTTTGGTGGTGTTGGTCTTTCGGGTGGTCAGTGGCAGCGTTTGGCGTTGGCGCGTGTGGTTCTTCGGGATGCGCCGGTGTGGGTGTTGGATGAGCCGACCAGTGCTGTGGATGCTGAGACTGAGGAGGAGATTTTTGCTCGGTTGAAGGTGGCTGCTGTTGGGCGTTTGGTGGTGTTGGTGTCTCATCGTGCGTGGACGTTGCGTGGTGTTGATTCTGTGGTGGTGTTGGATGGTGGGTGTGTGGTGGAGCAAGGAACCTACCAGGACCTAACGACCGACCCTACATCACGCTTCAGAAAGCTCTTCGCCTCCCAACTGGAGGGGAAATAACCTTGCAACATACCCGCACAACGTAGAGTTAAAAGCATGGAACGTATTGAATCTCCCGTCTACCGCAGGCTCGGCAACTCCGGTCTCGTCGTACCCAGCGTCGGCATCGGCTGCAACAACCTCGGCCGCCCCGGCACCCCCACCCGCACCCAAGAAGGCACCAACGAAGTCATCGCCGCCGCAGTCGACGCAGGCATCAGCTTCTTCGACATCGCCGACCTCTACGGCGCCGAACCCGGCCTCTCCGAAACCATGTTCGGCACCGCCCTCACCCAGCTCGGCCTCGACCGCGACGAACTGACCATCGTCACCAAATTCGGTCTGCCCGTCGGCGACCTCAACGGCAACGACCGCAACGCCCGCGGATCCCGCCGCTACATCATGCGCGCCGTCGAAGGTTCCCTCCGCCGCCTCGGCACCGACTACATCGACCTGTACTTCTACCACAGCCCCGACCCCAACACCCCCATCGAAGAAACCCTCAGCGCCCTCGACCAGCTCGTACGCGACGGCAAAGTCCGCTACCTGGGCCACTCCAACTTCTCCGGCTGGCAGCTCGCCCACGCCGAACACTGCGCCCATGAACTCGGCACCGAACGGTTCATCGTCGCTGAAAACCACTACAACCTGCTCGACCGCCGCGCAGAACTCGAAATCCTGCCCGCCGCACGGCACTTCGGCATGGGTGTGCTGCCGTACTTCCCGCTCGCTAACGGCCTGCTGACCGGTAAGTACCGCCGCGACAACATTCCCGCCGGTTCGCGCCTGTCCCACTCCAAGAAGAACGTGCTCGACGCCGCCAACTGGGACCAGCTCGAAGCCTTCCACAGCTTCTGCACCGAGCGTGGCATTACCGAGGTGCAGGCGGCGTTCTCCTGGCTCGCACAGCAGTCGCCGGTCACCTCCGTCATTGCCGGTGCAACCAGCGCCGAGCAGGTGCGCGCCAACGCACAGGCGGCATGCCTGCGCTTCGACGCTGAGGACCTCGCCGCCCTGGACGCCATCTTCCCGGCACCCGAGAAAATCGCGCTGTTCTAAACTCCGGCTCCCTCTCAAAGGGGCACTCAGGCGGTTGCACGTGTCGGCCGTAAAATATGCTGAAAAATGTCCGTGGTGAGAAATAAATATCACCCGCCGAACGTTTTCGCTAGGATTAGGTGAGGTGTGTCTAACCTGACGCACCTCACCTCACCTATATACCCGCCCCTGCCGCCTGGAACCAACCCGGCGCAGCTACCCGCCACCGGCACATCAAAGGACACCATGAGCGCACAGAGCACCGCCTCCACCCTGCCCCCTCTGGGCACCGGGAAGCACAGTCGATACCTCGGCATCATTGCACTCATCGCCACCTTCGGCGGTCTGCTCTTCGGCTACGACACCGGAGTGATCAACGGCGCGCTCGAACCCATGAGCCGCGAACTCGGCATGGACTCCACCGCCCAAGGCTGGGTCACCGGATCGCTCGCCTTCGCCGCCGCTATTGGCGCGCTCGGATGCGGCCGCATCTCTGACCGGTTCGGCCGCCGAACCACCATCATTGGGCTCTCCACCATCTTCTTCATTGGTGCCCTGGCGTGCGTCTTCGCACCCAACGTCGCCGTGCTCATCACCGGACGCACCCTGCTCGGCCTGGCGGTTGGCGGCGCCTCCGCCGTGGTGCCCGTATTCCTCGCAGAGCTTGCACCCTACGAAATTCGAGGCTCCCTCTCCGGCCGCAACGAGCTCATGGTTGTGGGCGGTCAGCTTGCCGCGTTCATCGTGAACGCCCTCATCGGCAACGTATGGGGCGAGCACGACGGCGTGTGGCGCTGGATGTTCGCCATCTGCACCCTGCCCGCCATCGGCCTGTTCGTCGGCATGCTGCGAGTGCCCGAGTCGCCGCGCTGGCTACTGCGCGTCGGCAAGCGCGAGCAGGCGCTTGAGGTGATGAAGCGCATCCGCTCCACCGAACGTGCCGAAGCTGAGATCGCCGACATTGAACGCACCCTGCAGGCGGAGGCAACCACCCAGAACACCGCGGCGGGTAAGGAAAGCGTGGGCGTGCGCGGCTGGTTCGTGCGCATCCTGCTCGTCGGTATTCTGGTCGGCGCGGGCCAGCAGCTGACCGGCATCAACTCGATCATGTACTACGGCATTAAGGTGCTCAAGGAAGCCGGTTTCAGCGAATCCGCGGCGCTCATCGCGAACATTGCGCCGGGTACGATTGCGGTGCTCGGTTCCATCCTGTCGCTGCGCCTGATGGAGCGTGTGCCGCGCCGCGTCATGGTCATTACCGGCTATAGTTCGACCGCGTTTTTCCACGTGCTGATTGCGGGCGCATCCATGCTGCTACCCGCCGATAATGCGGCGCGTCCCTGGATTCTGCTGGTGCTCATCGTCTGTTTTGTGGGCGCGATGCAGACCTGCCTGAACGTGTCCACGTGGGTGATTATGAGTGAGCTGTTCCCGCTGCGTGTGCGTGCGGCGGGTATGGGCATTTCGGCGTTTAGCGGCTGGATGATGAACGGTGTGCTGTCGCTGGCGTTCCCCGTGATTCTGGGTGCGGTCGGTCTGACCGGCTCCTTCATCGGCTTTGCCGTGGTGAACGTGATTATTGCGCTGCTGATGTTCCGCAACCTGCCGGAGACTCGCGGCGTGAGCCTGGAGCAGGTGGAGCGCGGCGTGATGGACGGTAGCATCTACCCCTCCGCACGCAAGCGCTAGATTCGGCGGTTTTTAGGCAAGAATGAGGCGGGCGGCCCCTCCCCGGTGGAGGTGCCGCCCGCCTTGCAATATGCGTTGAAAGACTAGTCTGCAGGGTTCTCTGCGAGGAACTCCTCGAGGCCGATGCGGTAGCCGTCATCTTCGGCACGTGCCTTGCGAAGAGCCTCAATGTCGAGGAGCTCTTCGTACTCTTCCAGCAGCTTCAAATCTTCGTAGGAGATGAGCGCGGCAACAGTCTTACCATTGCGGCTGATGAGGGGGCGTTCGCCGGAGAACACTGCCTCGTTGACTTTGGTTCCGAGGTTGTCACGGAGTTCTTTAAGAGTCGTGACATTGGAACGAGTCCGGTGAGTGGTGACAGTCATGACTGGTTCCTTTCTGGGGTTTATGCGTTAGCTCCGAGGATAGTTCCTGTGTAGGTTCCAGCCAGGGGGCTACTTATATAGTTTATATAGTACTACAATGTAAAGTATGTAAAAAGTGTACACTTTTTCTGCTAAGGTTGAGGTTAAGATTTAAAGCTCTGCCTGAAGGATGCAGATGACTGCAAACCATCTCTCAAACCCCGCGTACCGGGTCGAATTGACGCGCAAAGCAGCGAAAGAACTGAAGAAAATCCAACGAGAAGACCGGGCAGTCTTCGAGAAAATTATCGCCTGCCTCCGGTCCCTTGGCGATGACCCCTATATGGCGGGAGTCAAGAAGCTACAGGGCGAAGAAGGGTACAGGGCGCGAGTAGGAAATTACCGCATCCTGTACACCATTGATAACGGTGCGGTTGTTGTTGAGGTCTTCCGAGTTGGTCATCGGCGAGAAGTCTATCGTGGCCTGTAGAGTGAATGCGGCGTGATGGGTTGTAGTGCTGCCGCGACCGCACTGTTCGTTGAAGGAGAAGCAAGGAACCCCTACCCTGCGCCACCAACCCATAAATGATACGGTCAAAGAAGAACTAATGGATTCACGTGCTGAAATGCACGCCCGACCCTGCACATACGCATCGCCCGGACGCCCGCATCCAGCACGCCACAACTCTATAACGAACACGGGTGAACAATGACTGAGAACGTACACAACGACTGGGACCTCCGAAGCGAAGAGGTCCAGAAGAACCAGGTAGCTGCCTACGACGCAATGCGCCGCCGTTGCCCCGTCGCCCACGACGAATTCATGGGCTACTCCGTCTTCAAAAACGCCGACGTACAGCACGTACTCGACCACCCCGAAATCTACTCCAACGTCGTCTCCACCCGCCACATCGCCGTCCCCAACGGCATGGACGCCCCCGAACACACCACCTTCCGCGCGGTCAACGACAAGTACTTCACCCCCGAACGCCTCGAAAAGTTCGCACCCGTCATCCGCGACGCCGTGAAGACCCTCATCGCAGAACTGCCCCGCGGCGAAGAAGTAGACGTCATGCAGGGCTTCGGTCAGGCATACGCAATGCGCGTGCAGAACGCCTTCATGGGCTGGCCCGCATGCCTCGAACAGCCCCTCACCGAGTGGATCGAGAAGAACCGCGTCGCCACCCTGCGCCGCGACCGTGAAGAAATCGCGAAGGTTGCCCTCGAATTCGACGGCTACATCCGCCAGCTGCTCGACGAACGCCGCGAGGACGCCGCAGCCGGCAACCCTAAGGACGTCACCGCCGAACTGCTTACCGACACCGTGCAGCTGCCCGGCGAAGAACCCCGCACCATGACCGACGAAGAAATCGTCAGCCTCATCCGCAACTGGACCGTGGGTGAGCTGTCCACCGTCTCCGCAACCGTGGGCGTATTCGTCAACTTCCTGGCACGCAACCGCGCCGAGCAGGACCGCCTGCGCGCATCCCTCGCCGCCGGCAACGCACTCGACGACCGCAGCGAAATCGCCCTCGCCGTCGAAGAAATCATGCGACTCGAAGACACCCTCGTCACCAACCGCCGCATCACCACTCAGGACACCGAACTCGGCGGCCGCACCCTGCCCGCCGGCTCCCGCGTGACCATCAACTGGGCAAGCGCCAACCGCGACGAGGACGCCTTCGAAGACGCCCTCACCTACAACCCGCACCGCGACCAGTCCCGCAACCTCGTGTACGGCGACGGCATCCACGTCTGCCCCGGCGCGCCCCTGGCACGCCTGGAACTGCGCATCCTGCTCGAGGAGCTACTGCGCGGCACCGAGTCCATTGAGATTGCGGACGAGAGCGAGAAGCCCGCAACTGTGAACGCCGTGTACCCGGTCTCCGGCTACTCGGTCGTGCGCGCCATCTTCAACTAGGCACGCCCCAGCTCTAAAAGGGCGAGGCGCCGAACCCCTGAGAATGGGGGTCGGCGCCTCGCGCTGTTAAGAGTAAATATAAGAGTGAATAGTAGGGGAGCGGTGGCTCGTTTAGCCACGCACTATAGATAAAACGGAATATTCCCAGACGGCTATATAGCCTAGTGGGCTATCCAAAAAGCTGAATTTAGCGGCCGGAACTCGTTGCCGAAGGCTTCACCGAAGAACCCGCAGAACCGCTCGCAGACGCACGAGCCGAAGCACTCGCAGAAGCCTCCGCCGCAGCTGATGCCGACTCCTCCGGGGACAGAGCCGTACCATCCGCATGAACACCAGCCATCGCCGGAGTCACACCATTCACGAAGCTCAACTTCGCCTGCTTGAACTGGTACTCGGGAGAGCAGGTCAGCTTATACTTCGAATTCGCCAGCTCGCGAATCGACTTCACATAATTCTGAGTCTCCTCATACGGGGGAACACCGCCGTACTTCTCCACAGAACCCGGACCCGCGTTATAACCGGCGAGAACCACATCCTGTAGCTCATCCTCATTGGAGGCGTACTTCGCCAAACGAGTACGCAACTCAGCCAAGTAGCGTGCCTGCGCCGCAATCGCATCGTGCGGGTTCAGAACATTACCGCCATTGCCGAAGCTGTAGTGGCCGCCGCTCCACGCGTCATCAGTGAACTGTGCAATACCCTTAGCGCCCTGGTGGGACTCAACGCCCACACGCCAGTGGCTCTCGGTCTCAATCTGCGCCGCCAGCACGCCGGGACGGAAACCCGACACCTTAGAGCCCTCCTCAAAATCGGAGCGGAGAGCCGCCGGAGCATACGAAAGTTCCGTCATGCCGCAGTAATCGTCGTAGGTGGCTGCCAGGCCGGCAACACCGCCACCCAAAAGAACCGCAGAGGCAAGAATCTGCCAATGCGCAAGAACCCCGGCGAGAAAGCGAAGCGGGAAAGCTTTACGCTGCCGAGGGGAAATTTGTTGATCCGCCGGAACGGAAATGTGGTTGGAGGCGCTCGTAGCGTTACGCTCGGAAGGGGCGCCCGAAGTGCTATCTGCCATTCCTATAGACTAGCGCACCATCGCCGTTTATGGTGAAAAAATTCCCCTCCGTTGAGGTGAAAACCATAGTCAGAGAGTTCTAGGCGCGTCTTTACCGGAGTCAACATCAAGTGCAGGTACAGACTCCGTGCACGTGAAGGATGACCCCACCCGGTACACTTTTGACAGGGAGCACCAGGCGGGGCCAATCCATGATGGGGAGCTTCAGGAGCCCCTAACGGTTCGTCACCACGATCTTGCCGGCGGCACCGCGCTCCATCTCCGAGAAGGAGTGATTCACGAACGTGTACGTGCCAGACTCTAGGAACTGCATCTCCACGAAGCCGCCCTGAGCGGGCGCCAAATCGAGTGCCTGGCTGTGGCCGTCACGGCTACCGAACGCATCCGCGCCGCGGCGCATCAGGTAGCCGCCCTCCTTGTAGACCGTGTCGAACTGCGAACCGACCACGTGGAAGCTCGTGCCGTGGTTCGGGCCCGCAGCCATCACCCAAACACGGATACGCTCGCCCTTCTTCACCTGCAGCGGCTTCGCCTTGTACTGGGTTGCGTGGCCGTTGAACATGGTCAGCGTGGGGGTGCCCGCCGCGATCAGTTCCGGCGAGTTCTCCGCCAGCTTGTTACCGTCGGAGGCGGTCTTGCCGGTGTCGTGCAGGTACGCCTCGCCCTGAACCATCACGTACTCGTGATCGACCGGGTCAAGGTCCGCCGGGTCAATGATGACCGCGCCGTACATGCCCTGAGTCATGTGCAGGCTCAGCGGGGCGGTACCGCAGTGGTACAGCCAGATACCGGCACCCTTCGCTTCAAAACGGTAGACGAGACGCTCACCGGGGGCGATGGTCTTCATCGTGTTATCGGGGGAGACCATGCCCGCGTGGAAGTCCAGCGAGTGGCCCATCGTGCCGTTATTGATGAGTGTAATTTCAAAAATGTCGCCGACCTTGCCGCGCAGAATCGGTGCCATGTTCTGCCCGTTGAACGTCCACATGTGAACGGTCACGCCGGGCGCCACCTCGCGGTCGACTTCCTCAACTTCCAGGGTGACCTTGCGGACGGTCTTGCCGTTCACCTGCGTGGCGGTGTTCGGTGCCGGGATGTTCGGGTCGCGGTACTTGTAGCCGCTGCCGGGCGCTGCGGACATGTCAATCCTGCTGTTCGCAACGGTCATGAGCGTCGGGGTGCTACCCGACGCGGCGTGGTTGTGGGTGCCCGTAGAACCGTGGTTGTGGCCGCCCTGCGCCACCTGGTTTGCGGAGGCGCCGGTCGCCTTCACCTTGAACACCATGCCCAGGGAGCGGTGGCCCGCCACGGAGCAGTAGCCTTCCTGGTCGGCGGTAATGACGCCGGCGTCAACGGTTTTCGTTTCGCCGGGGTTGATGGTGCCGGTGGTTGCGCCGTTGTCGAAGGTCAGGTCGTGGGTCATGCCCTCGTCGTCGTTGGTGACCTCGACGACCAGGCGGTTACCGGCGGGGACCTCCACCTCGGCGGGGGTGAAACGGTAGTTGCTGGTCGCCTTCACCTGCACGGTGGTGGTCTGACCGGTTGCAGCCACGGAACCCGCCGAAGAGAACGACGGCAGGTTCAACGCGGACGGGTTCACGGCGAAGCCCAGCAGGAACGCCATGGCAACCGCCAACGCCGCCTGGAAGCTCTGCTTGGCGTGCGGGACGGGTTCCGGGGTGAGCGCCTCCTGGTTGAAGACGGGCTTCTCGCCGCGGGCGCGTGCCGCCATCATTTCCTTGCGGGTGTTCACGGACGCCTTCACGCCGCGCACCATGAGCGGAATGAACGCCATGAGCGCCAACGCACCCACGATAGCGACGGCAATCTTAATGGACTGGCCCACCATGGAGCTGGGCATCATGAAGATGAGCAGTGCCAGGTTCACGGCGGTTACGCGTGCCGCCGCGAAACGGCTGAACTCCTTGTTGGAGGCGCGAACCACCGCAGGGCCGCCACCCATGCGCTGGGGCAGCAGGTAGCTCATCGCGCCGAGCAGCAGCTGCAGCAGGAAGCCCACCACGAAGATGGGGGTTACGGCGCGTACATCCAGCTGCGCGAACGGGATGGTTGCCACCATGTAGGCGGTGGTCGCCACGCCAATAATCAGCCAGAGGAAGCCCATACCGACGCTCATCGGCGGGTACTCGTTCGGGCGCTTGGTGCGCAGGGTACGCACCATCACCCAGGCGACAATGAGCAGGCCGAGTAGGTAGACGACCAGGCCCGCAGCAGCAAGCGGACGCATCCCTAAAATCGCGCCGACAACGGTCAACGCCAAGCCACCGCACATCAGGTACAGGGCGCGCAGACTGTGAGTGAGCGCCTTATCAACCATCTTGGTGCGTAGCATGGTCGGCCAGAACGTCACCAGCGTACCCACCGCGGTAATACCGACGAAGCCGAGCACGTTCACTGCCTCGTGCGCGAGCAGGAACTGCGAATGCAGGGTGCCGGACAGGTTCGGGTAGGCAATCATGCCGCCAAACGCCGCACCGAGGGGCAGCAGCAGCGCCGCAACAATGTAGAAGCGAATGGTCACACCGAACCGCGACGGCAGAGCCTGACGCACCTGCTTCAGCAGGTAGATACCGTGCCAGGCGACCATCGAACCGACAATGAGGGCGCCCACCACCGTGGCGGCGTAGAGGCCGGGCACGCTCAGCTGACCGACCATGCCGATCATGAGCACGAGAATACCGGCGTTCAAAATGAAAATACGGCGCACCTGGGTTCCGCGGTGCTCGTCAGGAATCTTGATTTTCATGAGCGCTTCGGTGAAGTGCTGCGACCAAATCAGAATCGAGTTCGTAATCAGGCCGAGGGTGATAATGTGCACCATCAGCCAGCCGCTATTCGGGATAAACCTGTGCAGCAGAAGTACGCCGACAAGGGTAAACATCCAGTGGGAGACCGGCTTGGATGCGCGACGATGCCACGTACCGCGACCGGATGCGCGGCGTGCAATCTCTTCGGGGGTGAGGCTCGCGCCGGGCACATCAGCCGGACGCGCGCCAATGCTCAGGCCGGAGGAGCCGCCTCCGGAGACGTTTGCGGGCTTGCCGCTCGTGTTCTCACCTTCGGGTGGGGTGCCGAGATGTTCACTCACGTGATCACTGCTTTCACTGCTGGTTGTTCGTGGACGTCGGTGTGCGGGTCGGCACCGCTTGCCCCTGCGTTGGGGCGGGTGCCAATAAGCCCATTATATTGCCCGGATAGTACCAATTTTGAAGACATGACGTGTATATGAAGGCGGCTCATATCGTGATAGTTGTGCTTGTGTGCTCGAGCGGTTCTTCCCCTGTGAACCTGCTCCTGTGAATCTTCTCCCCAATGCACCCTTCACAGGTGCGCGCGATAAACTATTAGGATTCCAAAATCAGATGCCCGCCCACCCTAAGCGCGCATCCGCCGGCACCAAGGTAAGGACAAACACCTCGTGACAAGGACTGACTCCACCACCCCCATCTGGGGAAAAATCGCTATTGTGGCACTCATCCTCATTGTTGGCGGTGGATACGTCATCAAAATGCTCACCAACCCCTTCAGCGGTATGGACTTCTCCATCTACCGTCTGGGTGCGATGACCATTTTTGATAACGAGGGCTTCACCCAGGACCTGTACTCCCCGACCCTGAACGATCACGGCGTCATCAAGCCGCCGTTCACGTACCCGCCGTTCGCGGCGATGCTGTTCTTGCCGTTCGCGTTCATGCCCCTGGAGGTTGGCAAGGTCATTATGGTGGTCGGTTCGGCTGTGGTGGCGTGGTGGATTTCCACGATCATTTACAACTACGTGAATGTGCGCGGCCGTGAATTGCCGCTGCAGCAGTACTTTGGTCGTGCCGGCACGATTGCGATGCTGACCATTCTGGTGGTGGCGGCGGGCCCGTGGCAGCGCACCCTGGACCTGATTCAGATTAACCCGTTCATTACGGCGCTGATCCTTGCCGATTTTGTGCGTCCGGCGACCCGCGTGCCGCGCGGCGTGCTCATTGGTATTGCGGGCGGCGTGAAGCTGACCCCGCTCGTGTTTGGTCTGATCCTGCTGGTCCGCCGCGACTGGAAGGGCATTGCGACCCTGGGCGCGACGTTCTTCGGCACCATTGCGCTGGGTTTCATTCTGATGCCTAAGGACGCGCCGGAGTTCTGGTTCTCTGCGCTGACGAACCCCTCGCGTGTGGGTGGCCTGAACTTTGTGGATAACGTCTCGATTCAGGGCTGGCTGCTGCACTTCGGTCTTTCTGAGAGCGCCGCGAAGCCTGTCTACTACGCCCTGGCGCTGGTCACGATTGTGCTGACTGCCGCGCTGCTGTACCAGCTGGAACGCCGCGGTGCCGCGCTGGCGCAGGTGGCGGTGACCGCCTCCTTGATGGTGGCGCTGTCGCCGATTAGCTGGTCGCACCACAACGTGCTGCTGCCCCTGCTGGCTGCCGTGTTCATCATGGATGCGTTCCCGACCTATTTTGTGGTTCAGCCTGCGTGGCTGCGGGTGACGGCGACCGTGCTCGCGGTGGTTGCGGTGCTGGGTCTGTACATTTCGCCGATTAAGATTGCGTCCTGGTTCCACGGTAGTACCGATGGTTTGGAACAGTTGGCTCCGGGTGCGTTGGCGGTGTCGGCTATCCCGGCGTTCTGCCTGTGGGTGACGATGACGCTCTGGTCTATTGCCGCGCTGACCGCGCCGGTGCGTGGCGCGAAGGTTGAGCCCGTGCAGTACGGCTCCGTGCGTAGCGACGCGCCGCTGGGCTGGTGGGGCGCTCGCGCCCTGGTCGCCGAGAGCGCCGAGTCTGTGCGTGCCACTGCATCTCGTGAGGCAACCGCGTGAGCCGCGAGAAGGAACTAGAAAAGACCCCTGTGAATACTGATAAGAACACCGCGAAGACCGAGGCGGCTGCGCCCAGGATTCCGTGGGCTTCGGCTTCTGTTGCTGAATTTGCGGCGGTTACGGAACCGGCTGTTGAGAGCACTGAGCCCGTTGTGGAGTCCGCCGCGTCCTCTGTAGCCACCGCGGAAAAAGCGGCAAAGGAAGCCGCCGCCGAAGAAACCGCTATAGAGCCCGCAAAGCCTGCGCGTCCCGGCTTCTTTGACCGCATCCCCGGTCTGCGTAGCGGCGCTCTGTGGGCGCACCTGCTGTTCATCCTGGTTGCCCTCTATGCCTTCGACTACGTGACGCACGCGGCGGCTGACGATATTTACGTTTACCGCCTGGGCGCGGTTTCCCTGGCGGACGGCCCGGACGGCTACCAGCTCTACGGCTTCCGCACGCGCGGCCTGCCGTTCACCTACCCGCCCTTTGCGGCGCTGCTCTTTTACCCGCTCGCGTTCCTCACCGAGCCGCAGAGCATGCTGCTGATTACCGCCATCATTTGCGCGCTCAGCTACTGGTGCGCGTACCTGCTGTACTCCTACGCGCGGAGCCGCTCGTGGCGTCTGCCGTTGCAGAAGCACCTGGGTCATTGGGGTATGGTGTCGCTGATTGCGGCGCTGATTTGGATGTGCGGCCCGTGGCGTTTGACCACGCATTTTGGGCAGATTAACGCCATCATTTTGGCGCTGATTCTCGCCGATTTTATGCGCCCGGCAACCCGCGTTCCGCGCGGTGTGCTGCTGGGTATTGCGGCGGGTATTAAGCTGACCCCGCTCGCGTTCGGTCTGCTTTTGCTCATGCGTAAGGACTGGAAGGGCATTGCGACTCTGGGTGCGAGCTTCGCCGCGACCGTGGGTATCGGCTTCCTGGTGATTCGTGAGGAGTCGCTGACGTTCTGGTTCCACGCGGTGCGTGACACTTCGCGTGTGGGCTGGTTCAGCTACTTCGATAACGTGTCGATTATGGGTACGCTGACCCATGCGGGCCTGCAGCATCACCTGACGGCGACCGCCCTGTCGGTGGTGCAGGTGGCGTTGACCCTGCTGATTGTGCTGGTCACCGCGGTTCTGCTGGTTCCGCTGATTCGTGCTCGTGCGCTCATGGCGCAGCTGGCGCTGACCGCGTTCATGATGCTGCAGATTTCGCCGATTAGCTGGTCGCACCACAACACCTGGTACCCGTTAATGCTCGCCGCCGTGGTCATGGAAATCTTCCCGCTCATGTACCAGTGGGTCAGCTCCTTCGTCTTCACGCTGGCTGTTATCTTGGCGACTGCGGCGCTGGTGGGCATGTACATTTCGCCGTTCTGGATCGTGCTGGCGCTCTCCCCGCACTTCAACGCGGATCAGATTCTGATGGTGCCCGAAGGCTCCCTGGGTCTGATGGCTGGCACCATGCCGTACCAGCTGATGTACCTGTTTATTCTGGTGACGTTCTTTGTGTACCTGGCGAATCGTCAGCTGGTGGAGCGTGCGGCACGTGCCGCGGGCGCCGAGCTGGCGGAGGCGAAGTACTCCCGCTAAAGAAACCGCCCGCTCACGGCGGCTGCCCGCTCGAGGCGGTCGCTCGCCCGCGGCGGCGGGCGCATCCAGCAGGGCGTAAGCCCACCGGACAGAACCTCAGAGCATAGCCTCCCGGTATAAAAACCGGCATAAAAATATCCCCCGCACCCATCACGGGCGCGGGGGATACTTTTATGCCCAGCCTACTGACCTAGTCAGTCACGCTGCTAGTTAGTGCCGATGCTCCAAGTAATGTTGGAGTCGGTACGAACCTGCATGTAGCTCTTGTTGCTCTGAACCCACTGCATGCTGCTCTTCACGGTCGGGATGGTCGAGGAGAAGAACGGGTCGTTCTTGGTCGCGTTCAGAACAGTGAAGCCGCGGGTGGTCGGGCCGCTGGTCTGGAACTCCATGGTTGCCTCGGTGCCTTCGTAGGTGAAAGCGTAGAAGTTCATGGTGCTCTGGAACTTCTCACCCTTCTTGTAGTGGGGTGCGGAGTCTGCATCGTAGACGCGGATGGTCCATTCGCCCTTACCGGTCAGCTCCAGCTTGCGGGTGGGGGTGGAGTGGCCGCTCGCGTCAATCCATGCGGTGCCCTTGAGCTCCTTGCCGTCGCGGGTGGAGTCGATAACGCTCACACCCGAGGCGATGTTGCCCTTATCGTCACGGCTGGTGATGAAGGCGTTGACCACACCGTCTGCGGGCTTGAACTCGTAGTAGAGCAGGCCTGCGGACACATCGCCCTTGATCTTCTCAATGTCGATGGTGTCCTTGTTGTCGGCGACGGTCTTCTTGTATTCCTTGAACTCACCCTCGGGCATCTTTGCTTCAGCAGCAGCGATGGGTGCTGCGGAAGAAGCGGAAGTACTTGCTGCCGCGCTCTCAGATGCGGGCGCTGCGGAAGAAGCCTCAGAGGATGCCGCCGCGGAGGACGCCTCAGCGGAAGTAGCCGCCGCGCTCGATGCTGCCGCAGAATCGGAGGTGGGGTTCGAGCCGCCACGCGGAATCAGCATGACAATCGCCAGGATGATAACAATCAGCAGAGCCAACGCACCACCGATAACACCCCAAATCTTGGTGCCGGAGAACAGACCCTTCTTCTCGGAGTCGTCCTCGCCCTGACCTGCGGGCTCGGTGACGTAGGGGTTGCTCAGTGCCACGGTTGCCTGGTCCTGATCGGACACCTGACCTGCGTAGGGCTGCTGAGCGTTGTACGGCTGACCCTGGTAGGGGTTGTTCTGGTACTGGCCGCCCTGCACGTTCTGGCCGTCCTGGAAGCCCTGACCCTGGTACTGGCCACCCTGGAAGTTCTGGCCCTGGAAACCTTCAGCCTGGTTCGGCTGGAAGCCGTTCGGTGCCTGACCCGCCGGGATGAACTGTGCGTTCTGGTCACCCTGCACGTTCTGGCCGGGCTGTACGTTCTGGCCGGGCTGTTCCGAGAGGTTCACGGTACGCTCGGACAGGTTGACGGTGCGCTCGGTTTCGGGGGTGTGGAACTCAACGAGCGGGGAGCTCTCAATAGTGTGGGGCGCCTCAGCCGCGGGAGCCTCAACGATGGGCTCAGATACCGGTTCAGCTGCCGCCGGTGCCTCGGGGGCAACCTCGGCGACGGGCTCAACAACAACGGGCTCTGCAACAGGTTCGGAAACGACCGGCTCAGAAGCGGCGGGTTCGGAAACAGCGGGCTCGGACAGTGCGGGCTCAGCAACCGGAGCCTCAACAACGTGCGCCTCAACGGGCTGCTCGGAAGCAACCTGCTCAGCAACAACAGGCTCGACAACCGGCGCTACGGGAGCCTCAACAGCGGGCTCTGCAACAACAGCCTCTTCAGCCGCAGCTTCTTCAACTGCGGAAGACTGGGATGCGAGAACCTGCTCGGGCAGAGCGGTGCCGGTCAGCGGAACCTGAGTCAGGTGACGCATCGGCTTGGGCTCGGTGGACTCCTCAGCGGACTCAGCCGCGGGTGCCTCTACCTGCTGTGCCTCAACGTGGGGTGCCTCAGTCTGGGCCGCCTCAGCCTGGGGTGCTGCCACCTCCGGAACCTCGACAATCTGCTCACCTTCGAGCTCAGCGGCGAGCTGCTCCAGGTCAACGTCCTCAACGGTCAGCGGTGCCGCAACCTCGGCGGGCTGCTCAGCCTCAACAGCGGGCTCAGCAACCTGCTCAGCGGGAGCCGCCTCAGCAGCGGGCTCCTCGGGAATCAGCGGCTCAATAGTAGCCTCTTCAACCTGAATGGGTTCGGGCTCGGGCTCTTCGACCCACAGCTGCCAGCCTTCAGGAACGGGACCCCACGCGGGGTCGGGGCGCCACGTAGGAGTGGGGGCCCATCCAGCAGGAGGAGCGGGCCAGTTGGGCGGCGGATTGAAGACGAGTGCCATAAGAAAGCAGCCTTTCTGGTGCTGAAAAAACACCCCGGAAGAGCGGTCATCAGCGACTATGTATATGAGCGTATTATCGCTACAAATTATGGCATAGGTTCAGAAAATGAACCCCGTGAATGGTAGGTTTTTAGCCTTATTCACGGCTTTTTCAATGGTTTTGGAACATTCCGTATCAATCGGCACTTGAAGGTTTCCGTATGCCCGGTCACCATCGACCCCGCGGAGGCTAGGATTAAAGAATGAACACTACACCGCCTCCCGCACCCCCGCAGGTAGCCGCCGGAACCCCCGCTGCTCCTGCGCCTGTTGCAGGTCTTGCCTACCACCGTCTCTCCCACGCCGACCCGAAATCCCGCTGGTTCTCACCCCTGCTGGAAGGTCTGCTCGGTGTCGCCGTATTTATTGGCCTCAACCTGATCATTTCAGTTGCCCTGGCTGCGACGATTATGGGTTCGGGACTTTCCCTCCAGGATGTAGCTACGAACCGCGCCGTCATTATGGAACACCCGGCGCTGTTCGCGCTGACGTTCCTCTCCCTTATCGCGATTGTGCCTTCGCTCTTTCTGGCACGCCTGGTCGTGGGTCCGAAGCCCTGGGGTCTGATCCATTCGGTGGCGGGTCGTCTGCGCCGCTCGTTGCTACTTCCGTACCTGGGTTTGAGCTTCGCTGTTTACGGCATCTACTACGCTGTGATGCTGGTGTTGAGCGGTGAGAGCCTGCCCGAATACCGCTATTTTCAACCTCCACAGGTTGAATTTTGGGTTTATGTGGCGATGATGCTACTCCTGGTGCCCGTGCAGTGCTACGCCGAAGAGCTCGCCTACCGCGGCTTCATGATGCAGATGCTGGGCCGCTGGCTCCGCACCCCCTGGCTGCCGATTGTGCTGCCCGCCGTGCTGTTCATGCTCTCCCACGCCTACGACCCCTGGGGTCAGAGCACGATTCTCGCGATGGGTATTTACGCGGGTTTCCTCTGCTGGTACACCGGCGGTCTGGAGGCCTCCATCAGCCTGCACGTGGCAAATAACGTGATCCTGATGCTGCTGTCCATGGTGGCTGGTCTGGATCCATTCGCCTCCGAGGGCGTGACCCCCGTGGATGCGCTGCAGGGCATCGCCCTGGAAGGCGTGTACGTGGTGCTCGCCTGCCTGATCTTCAACGCGCGTGCTCGCCGCGGCGAGGTTTCACGTGAAACACAACCGCTCAAGATTGATAAATAGGCTATTTGGTGGGTTGCTCTAGCCCAGCTACCCCAGCCCGCCCACCCCGCTCCATTCGAGCCTCACCTGGGCTATTACTTCACGCCGCGTGGACTACCAGCCCCGGTCACCCCGTCAACACCCAAGAAAAGGTAGGGTTAAACCATGACTGTTGATGCTGTAAAAAATATTGAAGACCTCGCCGCATTCGTGGCGGAGTCGCCGGTCTCTTACCTCGCCGCGCGCACGGTAGCGCGCCGCCTGCAAGCAGCGGGCTTCACCGAGCTTGTAGAGACCGAAGCATGGGACCCGCAGATTGCAACCGGCCGCCACTTCGTCGTCCGTGACGGCGCGATTATCGCCTGGGCTGGCGGCGCGAAGGCGCAGAAGGCAAGCGGCTACCGCGTTCTGGGTGCGCACACCGACTCGCCCTCCCTGAAGGTCAAGCCTTCCTCCTCCATCACCACGAAGGGCTGGCACCAGATTGCCGTGGAGAACTATGGTGGTGCACTGCTGAACTCCTTCCTGGACCGTGAGCTGTGCGTGGCGGGCCGCCTCACCGTCCTTGAGGGCGGGGAGCTGAAGGACCGCCTGGTGCGCACCGGTCCGATTGCGCGCATCCCGCAGCTGGCGCCGCACCTGGACCACAAGCGCAACGAACTGGTACTGGACAAGCAGTTCAACATGTACCCCGTGTGGGGCGTGGACCCGGCGGAGAACGACGTGCTCGGCTACATGGCGAAGCACGTGATTGACGGTGAGCCGGTCGACCCGCAGAGCATCGTGGGTTACGACCTGCTGTTCGCTGATTCGCAGCCGCCGCGCCGCTTCGGTGCGGATCAGGAGCTGTTCGCTTCCGGTCGCCTGGATAACCTGTCTTCGGTGCACGCGGGTTTGACCGCCCTGGAGCGTTACGTTGCCGATAATGCGGACGAGCACGCTACCGAGACTGTGATGCTTGCGGCGTTTGACCATGAGGAGCTTGGTTCGGAGTCGCGTAGTGGTGCGGCTGGCCCGTTCCTGGAGGATATTTTGGTGCGCCTGTCCGCTGCGCGCGGTGAGAGCACGGAGGAGTACCGCCGTTCGGTGGCGGTGTCGTTCTGCCTGTCGGCTGATGCCGGTCACCTGGTGCACCCGAACTATCAGGGTCACCACGACCCGACCGTGCAGCCGCTGCCCGGTGGTGGCCCGCTGTTGAAGATTAACGCGAACCAGCGTTACGCGACGGATTCGGTGGGTGCTGGAGTGTTTGCGGCGGCGTGCGCGAAGGCTGGTGTGCCGTATCAGGAGTTCGTGTCGAATAACAATATGCCGTGTGGTTCGACGATTGGCCCGATTACGGCGACTCGCCTGGGTATGCGCACCGTGGATGTGGGTATTGGCCTGCTGTCGATGCATTCGATGCGCGAGATGTGCCATGTGGACGACATGGCGTACATGACGCGCGCGGTGGAAGGCTTCTTCCGCCTCTAAATTGAATCCCGCTGAGGTATGAACAGCTGGGGAGTGGGCGCCGGGAACGTATGGTTCCCGGCGCCCTTATTTTTTAAAAATTTTTCGGGGGGGGGAGTGTTTACCTCTTGAATAGGGTCTATGTGTACTGTAAAGTAACCCACAATACGTTATATACGTGTTGCACACTACTTGTTTTTGAGAAGTTTTCACCAATGATGGTGCGCCATCAGCTCGTAACCGGCGTAGCGAGCGAACCCCAATTTGAAAGGCGGTTCCCATGTTCTTCGATATTTCTCTGATCCCGCTGGCGATTTTGATTATTGTGGGTCAGCTGAAAAAAGCACCACCAAGGTTGCTAAACAACCCCAGCTATCAGAAGGAGAGGGAGCAGGTGCGAAAGCACCGGCGCATCCTGGATACGCTCGGCCTGAGTTTGGCTCTTGCCCTGATGATTATTCAGTGGGGTGGCCCCCTGATGACGATTGCCTATCGGGCAGTCATTATTTGGGGGGGTTCCCAGCCAGCTGTATAGGCTCTGGCAGAAGTTCAATGTGCCGCGTGGGGTACTCTTCGCGTGTGCTGTAGCCCTGATCGTTATTGAGTTTGGGTTGGCGTTACTGCCCTAACCTGAGCCGTATAACAGTTGTGGCGGTGACCGAACAACGGTCACCGCCACAACTATTTTTAAGATGAGACAGACTCAGATTAGACGGGGTTCGATTAGACAGGGTTGTCGGGGCTGGGCAGGGTTACCACCTCAGACCAACGAGTATCCTTAGCGGCCGCACGGTTCGCGTCGCTCTTCTGCTTCACATCGGCTGGTGCCTGCTGCGCCCACAACTCAAAAGCAACAATGTAGTTCTCGGGGTAGTTTGCCGCGAGCAGTTCCTGTCGGGTTGGGAAGTACTCCTTACCCTCTCGAATATCGACGTAGTTGCTTGCCTTATAGGGATCTGCGTTCTGGATGTCAGTGCGCGGGCCGGAGGCTACCTTTCCGCTTGCCACGTTATTGTCATCGATAGCGCGTACCCATGCTGCAGCGTAGGCGTGATCGGCCTTGTTCTTCTCGTACAGTGCCAGGCACTCGGCTCCTGCTGATTCAGCTTCGGCACGGGTGGGGAAGTTCGCCTGGTTGCGCACAACATGCCGCGCGGAGACATAGGAGGGCAGTGCTGTTCCGCGGTCGGCGCTGATGGCTTCCTGCTGCTTGAGGGTTTCAGCTTTCGCGGCTTCGTCAGGTTCAAGACAGGGGGTAGACGTCTTCTTCGCTGCGGAAGAGGAAGCGGACCCGGTGGCACTTGTTGCTGCCGGGGATGAAGCCACGGTTGTGTTCGAGGGTGCGGGAGTGTTTGATGCCGTGCTGGTGGAGCTACCGCAGGAGGCAAGAAGCAGGGGGAGAATCGCCAGTGCGGCACTGCGTCGTAGACCGCTGGAATGTAACGAAAGAAAAACAGGGGTGTGGGTCATGAGACCACCTCACAAGTGGGATGGAACGATATATTGCATCTAAACGTACCCGAATATTTGATATGTGGTCAATGGAAAATATCATCTTAGTTTAAAACCAACACTCTAGACGCAAGATGTGCAACCCAGTAGTCTTAAAGTTCTGACCTGCTTAAATATGTGGTAGATGGGGTAAGAGTGCGGAGGCTTTGCGGGTCGCCTACCTATCCCAGTATTGGCTTTGAGGCTTAATGGATACGAAAAACAACATTGAGGCTATGCGTTCGGTGTTCCGCTACTAGCTTTTTATGCTCTTGAAAGGAAATGGCATCATGAATTCTACTTATAAGATGTTCGCCGTAAATGAGAAAATAATTTTGTATATCTTATTTCTCATTGTATTGCAATTTTTCTATATTTTTCCAACTGCCCTGTATGCAGATTTCTATAGATTTGTATCGCCATGTGATAGGTGGCAAAGTGCATATTTCGACTATATACCCTTCTTTGTGGTGGGAGTTGTATCAGCTAGCTTATGGCAGACTTTTAGTATGTGGCTGGGTGTAAAGCTTCGTATAGGAATTTTTTGGATCGCATCGCTATATTTAGTTTTTAAAATGTATGGGACTTATGAAATTTTAAAAGGCAATATCTTAAGTTCATGTAAAGTCCCTACAGAATATATGCATGGAATATTGTGGCCATATGATCTACAGGCATTCATTCTCTGGGGTCCCGATATTATCTCATGCGTTATTTTTATAGCAGTTTTTATTGCATGTTCTAAGCGTAGCTACTGGATACCAACCCTCGCAGCTATAGCCGCATTTGTTGTGCAGTGCGTCATCTTGGTACTGCTCTGGGAATACGTTAGGGGACTTATCTATTTCCTCCTGCAGTAGCGTTGGGCTGTTGAGGCGCAGGCTTTTACGGAACTGGAGGTTGCGTCATGGGCACCCTGACCGTGGCGCCCTGACCGTGCTCCTCAGGGCATGTTGGCTTCCGCTGATTATCAGGCAAATAGCAATATCTGATGCTGGTGTTTTAGTGCCATGTTTGCTTCAAGAGCCCGGTGGCTTCCGTGTTTACGCAAATCAAGGTGCTGAACAAGCTTGTGTGTCGATTGTCTTCCGAGGTGTTGGATTTTAAAAAATAAACATAATTTTCTCTTGACCATGTATCAAAACTGCCCGTATAGTGAGGGTCAATTCGGTATGTTCCAGCCCACAATGAGGTGACATCATGACCCTGAATTCCAGGACCTCGAACCCCCGCTATAGTGCACTGCGATACGGTGCCGCTCTTGCAACCCTGCCCCTGTTCCTTGCTGCCTGCGGTGGTGCGAACACCGCGGCAAGTAGCACCTCCTCACCCTCCACGGCGAGCGCCTCAGCAACGGCAAGCACCACGCCCACCGTCAGCTGCTCCTCATACTCCGCCGAAGCTCTCGCATCAGCAGAAGCCACCAAGCCCGTCCCGCGCACCGATGAACAATACCCCGCGTACATCCAGTACCGGAACATCCTCGCAGACGGCGCCCACATCATTGAGCCCAGCGAAATCGACAGCAAGTGCCACGCCGCACTCAAAGCAGGGCGGAGCACCCTCCCCGAATACGTTCAAAACATCGATGCCTACAACGCCCGCCCCAGCGTCGGGCTCTCCGACCCCTTCGCCGGTAGCGAGTACCGAGACATCAAGGACCGCAACGAATTCATCCCCCACCGCGCAGACCTGGAAGAAGCCGCCTACCCCGAGATGATCATTCGTCTCTACGAGAAGTGGTACGAGGCAGCCCCCGCAGACATCAAGACGCTCAGCGATGCGAACCGTGCACGATTCCTCGCCACGAGCGCCTACCAGCAGTGGAAGGCCCAGCCCCAAACCCCCAGCAGCTCCCGCCCATAAACCCACTCACGCATAAGCCCGCGCAAAAAGAGTTGTGGCGGTGACCGAACAACGGTCACCGCCACAACTCTTTAAACGGTCATTACCGGGCTTATTTTTTTTGGGGGAGGGGAGGGGCTAGTTGCCCTTCACCTCGCGTGCCAGAGCCAGCAGCTCCTCATGCACCGTCGTATCGCCCGTAACCTCCGGGTGGAAAGAAATACCAATCAGGTTGCCCGAACGCACACCCACAATCTTCCCCTCATGACGAGCCGTCACCTGCACACCCTCACCAGTGCCAGTCACAATCGGCGCACGAATAAACGCCGTATCAATAACCACCTCATCACCGGCAGGAGTCAGCCACGGCAGGCGCACCTCCGCAGAATCAACCTGCGAACCAAAAGCGTTACGACCCACCGAAACATCCAAAACGCCCAGCGACTGCTGACCCGGTGCCGGATCATCAATACGCTTCGACAGCATAATCAGGCCAGCACAGGTACCCAGAGTCGGCAGGCCCGAAGAAATCGCCTCAATCAGCGGCTCACGCACACCAAAAATACGGGTCAGGCGGTCAATCGTCGACGACTCACCACCCGGCAAAACCAGCGCATCCAGACCCTCAAGCTGCTCACCAGTACGCACCCAACGCACCTGCGCACCCAGAGACTCCAGCATCTCCGCATGCTCACTCACGCCGCCCTGCAACGCCAAAACACCAACCGTCAAACCCTCACCCGGCAAAACACCGGCAGGCTGAACCTTCTCAACCATCACCGCTCCCTTCACAAAACAACAAACACAACAAACACAAGGAGGGTGGGACCCGCCTCAGCGAACCCCACCCCCTCATCAAACACTCACCCCGAATACGGGGTGCGCGCACGAATTACCAGCCGCGCTCCGCCAGGCGGTGCGGTGCCGGAATGTCAGCAACGTTAATGCCGACCATAGCCTCACCCAGGCCGCGAGAAGCCTCAGCAACCTTCTCCGGGTCATTGTAGAAAGCAGTAGCCTTCACAATAGCCTTCGCACGAGCAACCGGGTCGCCCGACTTGAAGATACCGGAACCAACGAACACGCCGTCAGCGCCCAGCTGCATCATCATCGCGGCGTCAGCGGGGGTAGCCACGCCACCAGCAGTGAACATCACGACGGGCAGCTTGCCGGTCTGAGCAACCTCAAGAACCAGCTCGTACGGTGCAGCCAGTTCCTTAGCCTTCACGTACAGCTCGTCGGGCATGGTGTTGTACAGGCCCTGCAGCTCAGCAATCTGACGCTTAATGGTGCGGATGTGCTTGGTCGCCTCAGAGACGTCACCGGTGCCAGCCTCGCCCTTAGAACGGATCATAGCGGCACCCTCGGTGATGCGGCGCAGAGCCTCACCCAGGTTGGTAGCACCACACACGAAAGGCACCTTGAACTGGTGCTTGTCAATGTGGTTCACGTAGTCAGCGGGGGAGAGAACCTCGGACTCGTCAATGTAGTCGACCTTCAGGGTCTCCAGGATCTGAGCTTCAACGAAGTGGCCGATGCGTGCCTTCGCCATGACCGGGATCGAAACAGCATCAATGATGCCCTCAATCATGTCCGGGTCAGACATACGAGCCACGCCGCCCTGCGCACGAATATCCGCGGGCACGCGCTCGAGAGCCATGACGGCAACAGCGCCAGCATCTTCAGCGATCTTAGCCTGTTCGGGGGTGACGACGTCCATGATGACGCCGCCCTTGAGCATGTCGGCCAGGCCGCGCTTAACAAGCGGGCTGCCGGTTACGGTGTTGTTATCAGTCATGACCTTATCTTCTCACGTTCTGAGTGTTCGCGCGCACTCACGGGGTCGGATTTTCTGTTCTCTGACACAGTACGACCCCAAGTTCACGTCAGAATGACACAAAACGTCATGAAAAGCGGTCAGGGTAGGGCGGTTCATGGGCTGAGCAGGCCCGGCTGAGCAGACCCGCCGGATGCACGCAGGTCGCCTCCCATAAACTCACACCCCGAGCGGCCATAAGGCAAGATTTTGCTCACGGTGAGCATCTACTCACCCGCACAGAACATCGGTAAAATACAGAAGCTACGCCCGCACTCGTCCTCATGCGGAAGCCTCACGGCCCAGGGAACGAGCAAAACATTTTGGGCACCCTGGCACCCGCACACTCGCGGACATCAGCCGTCTATCAGACGCACACCATGAACCAGCCGCCACATCCAAAAGGAACACACCAAATTGCTTGAAGTCATCATTGCCCTATCGCTGGCAATTCTTCTGGGTAATATCCTCGCCCATAAAATACGGATAACCCCCGCCATTATGCTGATATTCATTGGCCTGGCTATCGGCATTATGCCCGCCCACGAACTGCACGAAGTTCAGAGTATCGGCCTGCCGCCGCACGTCATCCTCGAAATCTTCCTGCCCATCATGCTCTTCTGGGAAGCCCGCAACACCTCATGGCGTGAAGCGCGCGCCCGTCTGCGCGGCATCCTGCTCTCGGGCACGGTGCTCGTAATTCTCACGGCGTTCGTTATCGCATGGGTGATTCACACATTTATGGGCGTCTTCATCTGGCCTGTGGCGCTGATTATCGGTGTGGCGCTCGCCCCCACCGATGCTGTGGCCGTGGCAACGCTTAACGGCAAACTCCCCAAATCTTCCATCACCACCCTTAAAGCGGAAGCACTCATTAACGACGGCACCACCCTAGTTCTTTTCGCACTCGCCCTGCAGCTTGCGGGCGGTCATGAACTTACCCTGGGGACCGCATCCGGAATGTTCTTCTTCTCGTTCCTGATTGGAACTCTCGTTGGCCTGGCCGTCGGATGGGGTGCAGATAAGCTGCGTGCGCACATCGGCAACCCCATGAACTTCAGTGTGTTCATGTTTACCATACCGTTTATTGCTTTCTTCCTGTCTGAAGAAATCGAGCCTTTTGAAGGCATGAAAGGTTCCGGAGTGGTGGCTGTGGTGGTCGCCGCTTTCTACCTGACCTATCGCGGACCGGATACCATTAAACCCCAAAACCGTTTCTACGGTCTGCCCATCTGGTCGTTTGTCTCCTATGTCATGAACGGTGCGCTCTTCGTGCTCGTGGGTGTTCAGCTGCCCAGCGCCACAGCGCCTGTGGATGATGTTCTTCGTGAATACAACTATGCGTGGGCTTTGACGTTCGCCGTGATTGTGGTGGCATGGCTTGTTTCCATTGCGGCGCGTTTTATTTTCCTGCACGTCTCGATCGGTATTATTCGTGCCCTTGACCGTTCAGAAAAGCAGAAGCAGCTGCGCACAACTTTCCGTGGCCGTGTAGTGAGTACCTTTGCGGGACTGCGCGGCGGTGTTTCCCTCGCGGTGGCTCTCTCCGTGCCGACTGATGTTCCCGCGCGTGACTTTATTATCTTTGTTGTTGCGGGCGTGGTTCTGCTGTCGATGGTGGTTCAGGGGATGCTCCTGCCGCTCGTTATTAGGTGGGCGAAAATTCCGGTTGATACCACCGAAGAAGATGAGATTAATGAAGCAATCCGCACGATCATTGCCGAGTCCTTCGACTCTGTGGCTGAGATCGGCCAGGAAATTGGTGCACCACAGTGGATTATCGACCGCATTGCCGACGAACAGATGTACAACGCGAGTATACACCGCAACCTGCACGCCGTTCGTAAAGACGGTGCGAATGCGCCGGAAGAAGCCCGCCGCATTATTGAAGCGGGCGACCTTGAGAAAGAGCTGCGCCTGCGGCATTTGGAGAAGCAACGCAGCGTGCTCAAGCGCCTGCGTAATGAGCGCATAATCGACACGAATGTGCTCCACGCGATTCAGGAAATCCTGGATATTGAGGAGGTTCGCGTGCTTGGTCCGGTTGAGCTCGAATAGCTCACACTCCTACATGCGATACGTATGAGGCGAGGCGCCCCACCCCCAAACGGGGAGGGGCGCCTCGTTGCTTTTTATGTCTAAACCTCTAGACCCACCACTACGTGGAGACGGTACAATACACTAGCCCGTTTTTTCGCGCGGACCACGCTTCTTGCCGCGCACCGGACACAACACAGACTAGAACCACAGGAACCTATGACGTCCCACCAGACTGAAAACAACGCACCCAAAAATAGCGCACCCAACACCGCACCCAACAGCAACGCACCCGCCGCAGGACACCGCCCGCACGGCCCGCACGGCGCAAGCGAAGACCCGCAGAACATCTACCTGCTCAAAGACGCCCCCATCCTCAAGGCGCTCCTCTCCCTCGGCGTGCCCATGGCACTCGGCCTCGCCATCACCAGCATCTACAACGTGGTGAACTCCTACTTCGTCGGCCACTACGGCGGCACCGAAGACCTCGCCGCCACCAGCTACGGCGTGCCCGTCTTCGGCGTCATCATGGCGATCGCAGGCCTGTTCGGCCTGGGCTCCTCAACCCTCGCCTCCCGCAAGCTCGGTGAAGGCCAGCCCGCCCACGAAATTCACCGCGTTACCTCCTTCGCCCTCTACTCGGCGCTCGGTGCCGGTATCGTCGCGGCGGCTATCGGCTTCATCCTCGCTGACCCGATTACCAGCATCATGGGTGCATCCGGCGGCTCCTACGAACCGACCCGCATCTACGTGCACCTCATGTTCCTCGGCGCGCCCCTCGCTATCGGGATGTTCACCCTCGAACAGCTCGTCCGATCCGAAGGCTACGCCAAGCAGTCCATGTACGGCATCATCGTCGGCACCGTCGTCACCTGTATCTTCGACGTGCTGTTCATCGCCATCATGGGCATGGGCGTCGCCGGTGCCGGTTGGGCGATGCTGCTGGCGAACGGCGCATCCATGCTGTACTACCTGCTGTTCCTGATGCGTCAGAGCGAGAACTTCTCCGCGAACATCCGCGACTTCTCCCTCGACCCCGCCATTATCAAGCCCGTGGTCGCGGTCGGTGCCGCCGAGCTCATTCAGAGCCTCAACCTGATCTTCGCCGCCCTGCTGCTGAACAACCTCGCCGCCTCCTACGGTGACGACACCGTGGCAGCGTTCGGCTTGGCAATGCGCCTGAACATGGTGCCCGAAATGCTGTGCATGGGCCTGTGCATGGGCGGTATCCCGCTGTACGCCTACGCGTACGGTGCCCGCAACGGCGCCCGCGTGAAGGAGGCGCTGCGCACCGCAACGATCCTGTCCGTGGCGACCTCCGCGATCATCACCATTCCGGTGCTGATTTTCCGCCGTGAACTGCTCGCCGTGGTTGGCGATGCAAGCCTCATCGACACCGGCGAAGAGGTCATGATTGCGCTCATGCTCGCCGCCGTGTTCAACGCGGTCAGCATCGTGTTTGTGTCTTGGTTCCAGGCGTCCGGTAAGGGCGGCCCGGCAATGCTGATGACCATCGGTATTGCGCTGCTGTTCTTCCCAGCCGTGTACTTCGGCAACATGTGGTTCGGATTTAAGGGTCTGACCTGGGCGTTCCCCTTCACCCAGGTGCTCGCCTGCGCGCTGGGCCTGGTGCTGTTCCTCGCCACGGGTGGCGCGAAGGTACCGCCTGCTGAAGCTGAGGTTAAGACTGAAGGTTCTGAGGATTCGGACGTTCAGGCTGCCCAGGTTTCTGGCGCACAGCCCGAACAGAAGGCATAGTCCTCGGTCTGCAAAAGCATAGTAAAAGCCCCAGACTCCCGCTTGGGAGCCTGGGGCTTTTACGTTAGTTCTTACGCCGGTTGAGGCGCTCAACCGGAAGACGCTAGATTCTTCCGCGCTAGTTCTTCCACCAGGAATCAAAAATCGTCACCGGAGTGGTGCGCTTATGGCGGCTACGCAGGTAAATCTGCTCCAGTTTCGCAGCGGCCGCCTCGTCGATTTCCTTACCCTCCAGGTAGTCATCAATCTGCGGGTACGTCAGACCCAGCTCATCCTCATCGGTACGGCCGGGCACGCCGTCCAGCAGGTCAGCCGTCGGCGGCTTAGCCCACAGACGCTCAGACGCACCCAGCACCCGCAGCAGCAGCTGGTTCTGGCGCTTATTCAGGCCGTACAGCGGCAGCAGGTCCGCGCCGCCGTCACCGAACTTCGTGAAGAAACCCGTAATGGACTCCGCCGCATGGTCGGTACCCACCACCAAGTAGCCGGGGCCGCCAGCAACCGCATACTGGGCGATCATGCGGGCGCGCGCCTTCACATTACCCTTGTTGAAGTCGCTCATCTGCTCGCCGGTCGCGGCAGCGTAGGCGGTGTCGAAACCGTCGACAGCCTCCGCAATGTTGAAGGTCAGGGAGCGGGTGGGCTGGATGAAACGTAGCGCCTCCTGCGCGTCCTCTTCGTCGTGCTGCACACGGTAGGGCAGGCGCACTGCCACGAACTCGGTGGTGCGGCCGCGCTCGTTGAGGCGGTCGACCGCCAGCTGGCAGAGGCGACCCGCCAGGGTGGAGTCGATGCCGCCGCTGATGCCCAGTACCAGGCCGCGGCTTCCGGTGGCTTCCAGGTAGTCGCAGATGAACTGGATGCGGCGCTCCACTTCTTCGCGTGCCTGCTCTTCGGTCATGTTGGGCTTGACGCCCATTTCACGGATGATCTGTGCCTGTAATTCACGCATGACTTAAGTGTACGCTCCACCTTATAGCCCGTGCGGTGAACCGCCGAGGGAGGCGAGGTAGTGTTCCACACGGTGCGTTCAGCGCGGCGTACGCGGCGGGTTCAGTATCGTTTCAGCCCTGAAAATACACAGCATACTCACCGGTAAAAACCCTGTGCGACAACCCGTGCGGCTGTTAGCATGAACATACGGTTCAAATACCGTTCAAAATAGCCGGTGATGAGGGAAAACGCCCCCACACCTGCTACGCCACAGAACACGTCAACCAAGGACGGTGAAGACAGCACCATGGCAAAAACAAAAACTGAACTCTACGACGAGCTCGTAGACATCGAAACCAGCCTCGAAAACCACCCGCTCACCTCCGGGAAAATAGCGGAGGCGAACATCATCATCGAGCAGATGAAGGAGCAGGGCGCCACCCAGGAAGAAATCAATGAGACACTCATCCGGCAGGGGCTGCCTTCCCTCGTGGAGATCGGCAAGAGTACCTTGACGCAGTCTTTCAGCCTCTGGAAGCTGAGTCACCGCAAGTTAAAGGTGGAAGCCGCCATTGAGAAGCTCAACCGTAAAGAAGCCCGCCGCCACTAACTAGCCCGCCTCGGGCAGGGCGAGGCAAGCAAATACCCCCGGCAGATGCGTAAAGCATCCACCGGGGGTATTTCTTTCGAAGGAATATCAGCGGCTTAGATGTTCAAAGACGCTCTCATAGCGGTCAACGAAGTCCGCCGCCGCGTTCAGAAGCTCCTCCTGATTGGGGGCATCCTGGATAGCTGACAGCGTCTCATCCTCGCCGTTCTGAACCTGTAACTCACGCATAAGTTAAGTCTACGCCGCAGACATAACAGCCCACAGAAAGGGCCGTGCCAGGGCAGAAAACTCCACCCCGACACGGCCCTCACATCCGCCTTCGACTAGCGGTTATTCAGCACGCGCACGTTGTAGCGGTGCAGGAACGCCGCCATCGCGCCACGCTCAATCGGCTGAACCGGACGGAACGAACCATCCGGCCAACCCGTCGTAATCCGCTGATCGGCCAACCACGCAATCTCGCGGTAGAACTGGCTACCGGTCGACACGTCGCTAAACGGCGACACCGACGGAGCCGAATAAGCCGGCGAACCCGCGTAACGGTAGAAGAACGCCGCCATAGCGTCACGGTTCACCGCATCATTCGGGCGGAACGTACCATCCGACCAGCCGGTCGTAATGCCGCGGGCGCGCATCCACTCAATCTCCTTGTAGAACGGGTGGTCGCGCGGCACATCCTTAAAGCTCGGGGTGCTCGGCGCGGTGAACTGCGGCGAACCCGCCATGCGGTAGAAGAACGCCGCCATTGCGCCGCGCTCCACCGAACCGTTCGGGCGGAACGTACCATCCGGGTAACCGGTCGTAATACGACGCTGAGCCAGCCAGTTAATGTCGTTCGCGAACGGGTAATCCGCCGGAACATCCTTGAAGTGCGCGCTCTCGGCGGGAGCCTCGGAGGACGACGACACACGCAGAACCTGCGCACGCTCACCGGCCGCACCGTTCACGCCCGACAGGTCGCCGGTCGCGTTGTGCATGTGCAGGAACAGGGCAGAGCCCTTCGCCTCACCACTGCGGTGCGCCACCAGGTTCGTGCCCGGTGCGTCCACGAACAGGTTCGGAACGCCCGCCGAATCACCGCTGAACCACAGCGCCGGGGTGGCGTAGTTGAACGACACTGACTCGGTCGTATCCACCACGGTCGTGGCGGAGAACGCGCTCGCGGTGGTCACCGAGTACGAAATCTCGGTCGACTCAGCCTCGGGGTCCAGGCCCAGAACGCTCAGCGGAACACTCATCACCAGGGTGTTCGAATCCATGATGTTCGTATCGGTATCGCCCCAGGTGCCGTTCAGCGGGTACAGGGCGTTGGCGATTGCGTGCCACTTACCGTCCAGGCCGCGCTGCGAAACCTTCACGAGCGGGTAGTCCAGGCCCTTCTCGCGCACCGTCTGCAGGCGGTAATCGGTCGTGCCGTCCTTATCGGTGTCGATGAAGACGTAGTAGGTGCCGCGCGGGGTTACCTCCGACCAGTTGCCCCAGGTCGAAATACCGAAGGACAGCTGCGCCTGCGAGGTGTCCTGACCGGCAGCCTTCAGGGCCGCCACGTTCGAGGTGGCACCCACGTACTGCAGGTCCATGCGGGAATCCGAACCCACACCCAGCTTCGCGGTCGGGATGCGCGGGCTCGAAGCGCCCAGCTCAAAAGCACCCAGCAGCGAACGGTAACCGCCCTGGTCCACCGCGGTACCCTGCAGGGTCAGGGTCTGCTCGGTCGCGCCGGAACCCTCCGCATCGAAGGCGATATCGGAGCCAGCCACACGCATCGCGGAGACAGGCTTCGGTGCCACATGCAGCGGCATGCGCAGGGTCTTTACCGTAGCCGAAGAGTCAGCATCGGTCAGGATCAGGCGGCCCGAAGCGCTCGCAATGTACTGGCGGGCACCCGAAATGGTCACCGCACCGGTCGAGTAGTTCACCGAATCCTGGTTCGGGTACATGGACGGGTCGCGGGTCTTCTCCAGCTTCGACGGGTCAATGCGCACCGTCACGGTGAACGTTGCCTTCTGACCGGCACCCACAGACACGGACTGCGGGTAGGAGAACTCCACACCCGGGATGCTCGTGCTGCCCTCATAGTTCAGGGTGTAGGTGTGCGCCACCGAGTCGGTGTTCTCAACGCTCACGCGGTGCTGCAGGGTCTGCACACCGGCGTTCGGGGTGTACTCGAGCACGCCGAAAGTGTCCGAAACCTGTTCGGGGCGTGCCGCGTTGAACAGCATGACGCGGTCAGCCACCGCCGCACGCGTGTTGATGCGGCCGGTACCCACACGGTCCACCGCGTAGGGGTTGCCCCAGGCGTCCTGCATGTGGTGGTCGGCGGTGTTCATGATGACGGTCTTAATCATGCGCGGACCGTACTCCGGGTGCGCCTGCATAATCAGCGCCGCAACACCGGCAACAAAGGGCGTGGACATGGACGTACCGGTCTTCACGCTCGAACCGGTGCCGCTACCAACCTCGATGGAGGAAATGTTCGTGCCCGGTGCCGCAACGTCCGGCTTGGTGATGCCGTGCGAACCGTGCAGACCACGCGCGGTGGAGGTGTTCGCCTGATCCAGCTTGCCGTTGGGCACGCGGATCGAGTCGCGCAGGTTCTCGCCGAGCTGCAGGGTCAGCTCACCCGAATCAATCTGCGCGGAAAGGCGCTCCACCTGGCTCTTTGCCAGGCGCACGCCCGGAATGGAGGAGTTACCGCCGATAGCGGTGTCACCGACCTCAGTGTTCGAGGTGAGCACCACGCCGGTTGCGCCAGCCGCCTGCAGGTTGTCGAAGCGTACCTTCGAACCGCAGGGTGCCACGCCGTCAGCGTCCGCCCAGTCGATGAGAGCCCACTTGCCCTTCAGCGCCGCGGCTTCCTCTTCGGTGAATGCTTCGCAGGCGTAGCGGTTGCGGGAGGCGGCACGCACCACGGTGCCGCGCAGCTGCTCCTCGGTCGCCTTCGAGTAGTCGAAGTTCACCGAGTAGTCACCGTAGGTGTCCGCCTCGTTCGCGGGGGCGAGAATCTTCACGCGGTCTACCAGCTGGGTCGAGCCGATGGAGTTCGCCACGGTCAGGCCGTAGGCGCTGGTGCCGGGGCCACCCGAGTTGGAGTAGGTGTCGCCCACGGCGTTGTAGTTGTTGGCGTTACCCGCCGCGACCACGGAGAGGATGCCCTCGCGGTAGAGGGCGCCGACCGCGTAGTTCACGGTCTCATCGAACACGCCGAACTCGTTGCCGAGCGACAGGTTCGCGATGTCGGCGCGGTCGGAGAAGTCGCCGTCGTCGTTGGGGTCGAGCACACGATCCAGGCCCTTGGGGACGAACGCGGTGGTGCCCTTACAACCGAAAATGCGCAGACCAATCAGCTGGGCGTCCGGCGCGGAGCCGGGGCCGATCTTCATGTCCTTGAGCTGCTCTTCGGTGAGCTTGGAGTAGTCGCCGTGGAAGGTGCTGCCGTCCGCGTTCACACCGTAACCTGCCGCGGTGCCCGCCACGTGGCTACCGTGGCCGCCGCAGTCGAGCGGGTTGTTATCCGGGTGGGGAGTGGAGGTTTCCTTCTTACCGGAGTTGTAGTCGTCACCGACCAGGTCGTAGCCGCCAAGGAACTTCTTCGGATCGTAGGTGCCCTCGGGAATCGTGTCGGAAGCCTTCGCCTTATCGAAGGCTTCCTGCGTGCCGGGGCCACCCAAATCGGCGTGCGTGTAGTCGATACCGGTATCGAGCACGACAATCTTCACGCCCTTGCCGGTGTAGCCGGTGGAGGCGGGGTTCGCCGGGCTCTTCGCCCACACGGAGAGCGTGTCCGTATCAATGAGGGTGCCGCTGTTCTGCGGTGCCATATCCTCAATGATGCTGATGCGTTCCACATCGTCGCGGTTCGCGAGCGCACGAATCTGCTCGACGTTACCGTAGAGCGCCACGCCGCGCATCGTGTTGTGGGTGGTGTACAGGACCTGCGCGCCGGATTCCTTCGCCGCGGAGGCGCCCTGCTGCTGCACGCTGGCGCGGATTGCCTGCACCTGTGCTTGCGCGTTGACGGGTGCCTGCGCGCGGGAGCGGACCGCGTCCGGCTGGGTCTGGGCGTACGCGCCCTGACCCTTGAATCGGACGAACACGGCGCGTTCGCCGGTGGCGCCGTCCAGGCTGGGGGAGAGAACTTCGTTGTTGTTCTCGCCGGTGCCGGTGTTCTGGTGGGGTGCGTCCCGGTCTGCGCCGCGTACTACGCCCGGTGCCGCGTAGGCGGCGGTACCGAACGGCAGGGCGGTCAGCCCGAGGGTGAGCCCCAGGGTGAGTGCGCCGCAGCTGCGTGCCAGCTGCTTGAGGCGGCCCGGCTGTGTGTGCCGGGTGGCTCGCGCGGGGGTAGCTTCAGGGAAGGTTGCCACTGAATGCTCCTTTTTAGTGATGGTGCGTTTCTTAGCGGTTTCTGCACCGAGGTTCTGCGCGGAGAGTTCTACGCCGAGGGGGTTCTGCACCGAGAGTGCTACGGTGCGTCTGCACTGTGTTTCCAGTGCGCCTCCAGTGCGTCTGTGCGGCGTAAACGTCAAGGTTCATGCCGATGGTGAAGAAACCTTCACTTATTGTCTCAACGATTCTTTATATAACCTAGTCAAACTCGTATTACGGAACATTACGCGTAAATAACAAAGCACCCAACCACAGAAAAAGGGAGCCGCACCGCCGCAGATAAACTGCAACGGTACGGCTCCCTCGGTAAAACCTGCTGAGGTAGCACCTACAGCGGTAGAACTTTACGAGCCCTTAGGCTCTGAGATTTTAGCTCCCGGAACCCTAGAATTCAGGTTTTTAGATTTCAGGGCTTTCCTTCAGCACACCCGTGCTGTAGCGGTACACGAACGCCGCCATAGCGTCGCGGTGCACCGGCTCCACGGGGCGGAACGAACCATCGGGCCAGCCGGTGGTCACGCCCTGCTCAGCCAGCCACGAAATCTCGCGGTAGAACTGCTTGTCGGTCGGAACGTCCGTGAAACGAGCCTGCGCGGGGGCAGTGTACTCGGGCGAACCCGCGTAACGGTAGAAGAACGCAGCCATCGCGTCACGGTTCACCGAACCCTCCGGACGGTAGGTACCATCGGGCCAGCCGGTCGTGATGCCCTGAGCCTTCATCCACTCAATCTCCTTGTAGTAGGGGTGGTTGAGCGGAACATCCGAGAAGCTCGGGGTGGACGGTGCGGTGTACTGCGGCGAGCCGCTCATACGGTAGAAGTACGCAGCCATGGTTGCGCGGTCCATGTTGTTCAGCGGGCGGAAGGTGCCGTCCTGGTAGCCGCGGTCAATCTGACGGGCAGCAATCCACGTGATTTCACGGTAGAACTGGTTATCCGCCGGAACGTCGGTGAAACGTGCATCGTGGATGGTACGCGCCACCTTCACGATCTGCGCACGGTCGCCAGCGGCAACACCGTTAGCGGTCTTACGGCCGCTCAGGTCACCGGTCGCGTTGTGCATGTGCAGGAACAGAGCCTGACGCTCCTTGTTGTTGTTCTTGCGGTGAACGGTCAGCTGACCGCCGTCACGGTCCACGAACAGGCCGGGCACGCCCGACTCCTCACCGGTGAACCAAACACCGGGGTTGAAGGGGGAGTACTCGATAGCCGAGGTGGTGTCCACGTAGGGGTTGCCATCGTTGTACCAGGTGTCGGTCTGCACCGTGTACTTGATGCTCTGAGCCTTCTCAGCGGTCAGGCCCAGGTCCTTCAGCGGTACACCCAGAATCATGGTGTTGGTGTCCATGATGTTGGTGTCGGTGTCGCCCCAGGCGCTGTTCAGCGGGTAGCGAGCCACCACGGTGGATGCGTTACCGGAGATGGACCAGACCTTCACCAGCGGGTAGTCCAGACCCTTCTCACGGGTCACCTCCAGAACGTAATCTGCGGTGGAGTCGTTATTCGTATCGATCTGCACCTGTACCTGACGGCCCCAGTGCATGCTGTCCCAGGTGCCCCAGGTCGAAATACCGAAGAACAGAGAACCATCGTTCGGGTTCTTGCCGGCAGCCTTCAACGCCGGAGCGTCTGAGGCGGCACCCACATACTGCAGGTCAACAGCCTGGTTCGACGGCAGCTTCAGCTGACCGGACGGAATGCGGTCACTGACCGCACCCAGCTCAAACGCACCCAGCAGCGAACGGTAACCGCCCTGGTTCAGGGTCGTACCGCGCAGAGTCACCGTGGACTCCTTATCGGAGACGCCCTTGTAATCAATACGGGAGGCATCAACACGCATCTTCGAGACGGGCTTCGGTGCTACGTGAATCGACTGGCGGATCGCCTCGCGACCATTCTCAGAGAAAATCAGGCGACCAGAAGCGCTCGCAATGTACTGGCGCTTACCAGCAGCCAGAGTCTTACCGGTCGTCCAGTCCTGAGCGACCTGGTCGGCGCTCATCGCCGGGTCCATGGTCTTCTCCAGCTTGGACGGGTCAATACGCACGGTCACGGTTACGTTCTTACGCTCACCGGCACCCACGCTCACCTGCTGCGGGTAGGAGTACTCCACACCCGGGATGGTCGTGCTTGCCTCGTAGCTCAGGGTGTAGGTGTGAGCCTGCGAATCGGTGTTGTCCAGCACGATTTCACGCTGAACAGTCTGAATACCCGAATCGGGGGTGTACTCCAGGACACCAAACGCGGTCGAAACACGCTCGGGGGTCTTCGCATCGTACGCAATGACCTTCGCGTCCACGGCGGCGCGAGCATTCACCATGCCCGTACCCACACGATCCACCGCGTACTGCGCACCCTGCTCATTCTTAATCGGGGTGGATGCGCCGTTCATCAGCGCAGCCTTAATCATCTGCGGGTTGTAATCCTGATGCGCCTGCATCACCAGAGCGGCAACACCGGCAACATGCGGGGTCGCCATGGAGGTACCGGTGAAGGAAACACCCCTATTACCCGTGCCCACAGCGGCAGACACAATCTCAGTACCCGGTGCCGCAAGGTCAGGCTTAATGAAGCCATCAGAACCGTGCTGACCGCGAGCGCTCGAGGAATTCAAATCAAAAGCGTGCGAGTGAGGACCGCGGCCCGAAGCCTTGTAGTCCAGGTTCATCTCAACGGTCACCGGACCGGCAGCCAGAGCCTTCTCCAGGTCCTTCGTCGAAGAAGCAGTCAGACGCAGACCCGGAATGGTCGCATTACCACCAATGCCGATCGTGTAGCGCTCAGCCTTACCGGCCATCACCACACCAACACCGCCGGCAGCCTGAACGTTATCGAAACGCACCTTCGAACCGCACGGGAACGTCAAATCATCCTGATCCCACTCGAAGTAAACCCACTTACCCTTCAAAGCCTTCGCCTCTTCAGCGGTGAAAGCCTCGCAAGCGTAACGGTTACGCTTCGGTGCGGCAACAACCTCGCCGCGCAGCTGATCAGCGGACGCCTTCGAATAATCGAAGTTCACCGAATAATCACCCTGCAACCACTCCAAACCAGTCTTCGTGGTCACGCGGGCACGGTCAATCGGCTGAGTCGAACCGTAGGCGTTCGCCACCGACAGCGCCGCAGCCGCATTCGCCGGGCTACCCGAATCGGAGTAGGTGTCACCCACACCGTTGTAGTTATTGGCGTTACCGGCAGCAGCCACAGTGAACACACCCTGGCGCGCCATCGTATTAATCATGTACGACTCAGGGTCGTCAGCCGGGGCGAACTCGCCACCGAGCGACAGGTTCACAATGTCGGCGCGGTCAGAGAAATCACCGTCACCATTCGGGTCCATCACGGTATCAAGCGCCTTCATCACAACACTCGAATTGCCGTAGCAACCGAACACACGAATCGCCAAAATCTGAGCATCAGGAGCAGTACCGGGGCCAATGGACATGCCCTTCAGCTGCTCTTCCGTCAGGTTCTTGTAATCGCCACGGTAAGTCGTACCGTTCGCCGTCACACCATAACCGGCGGCAGTACCCGCCACGTGCGTGCCGTGACCGCCAGAACCGAAACCATCCGGGCGGCAATCCAGCGGGTTATTATCCGGCTGCGGAGTCGACTTCTCAGCCACCGACGCATTGTAGTCATCACCGACCAAGTCAATGCCGCCAATGAACTTATTACGATCAATCAGACCCGAATCAGCGGACGGAAGCTCCGTCATCGCCTTAGCCTTCAGGTACGAATCCACCGTACCGGGGCCACCAAAATCAGCGTGCGTATAGTCAACACCGGAGTCAACAACCGCAATCTTCACGCCCTTACCCGTGTACCCCGTATTCTCACGAGTCCACGTGGCAAGAGTCTTCGTATCAATCTCGCTACCGGAGTTCATACGCTCCTTCGCGATAATCGGCGAAATACGCTCCACATCAGGGCGCTCCGCCAACGCACGAATCTGCGCAGCATCACCAGTAATCGCCGCACCACGCATCGCATTATGCGTGGTGTACATCAGCTTCGCGCCAGAAGCAGCCGCCACAGACTGAGCCTGCGACTGCACCTGAGCTGCAATAGCCTGCACCTGCGCCTGACGGTTCGCCGGCGCCTCCTTACGTGCCAGAACAGCCGCGGACTGGGTCTGCTCATACGCGCCCTTGCCCTTGAACTGCACATACACGGTGATTTGGCCTTCAGCCTTCTGCAGGCCCGGGCTGATACGCGAGGCAGCGTCACCGGATGCGCTCGCAGTGCTTCCTTCGACCTGCTGGGGGCTCTGAGCGTGAGCTGCAGAGAAAGTGGCGGGAACGCCGAGAGTAAGGGCAAGAGCCGCACTCAAACCGGTCGCACCGACAGCCTTCATTCTGCGGCGTGGCGCATGAGGCGTGGTCATGGAATCCTCCTTCGGATTTTCTATTTTTCGATAGTGCTGTGTGCTCTGTGGTTGTGTATCGGTGATACGCGGAGGCGGCCCCACCGGCAGACGACGAGTGAGTGCATCCGCCGGTGAAACCGCCACCAAAACTTGAGAGGTTCCGGGATTTTCAGGCCCCGGATCCTGCCGGTTCCGGGTGCCCCTCCCACCTCCATGTAGGGGTAGGAGGGGGCAGGAGGTGGGAGGGGATCCGAACCGTTTGCTACCGGTTAGCTACCGTCTAGCGGCCGGCCTGGTTAGCAACCTTCTCGGTGTAGCGGTAGATGAACGCAGCCATTGCGTCGCGGGCAATGGGGGTCACCGGGCGGTAGGTGCCGTCCGGCCAGCCGGTGCTGATGCCCTTCGAAGCCAGCCACGTGATTTCACGGTAGAACTGGTTATCGGTGGAAACATCGCTGAAGTGGCTGGTTGCGGGCAGATCCACGTGCGGGGAACCCGCTGCACGGTAGAAGAACGCAGCCATGGCGTCACGGTTCACCGGTGCGGAGGGGCGGAACGTGCCGTCCGAGTAGCCGGTGGTGATGCCCTGAGCCTTCATCCACTCAATCTCCTTGTAGAAGGGGTGCGTGGTGGGCACGTCCTTGAAGCTCGGAGTGGAGGGGGCAGTGAACTGCGGGGAACCCTGCATGCGGTAGAAGAACGCCGCCATTGCGCCACGTTCCACGGACTCCAGCGGGCGGTAGGTGCCGTCCGGGTAGCCGGTGGTGATGCCGCGCTGAGCCAACCAAGAAATCTCGGTGTAGAACTGGTCGCCGTTCTTCACATCGGTGAAGCGGGACGGAGTGATGTACTCGGTCTGCTGCTCCTTGATGTTCAGCACCTCGGCGCGGTTGCCCTTGGCGCCGTTGGTGCCGGAGAGGTCGCCGGTGCCGTTGTGCAGGTGCAGCAACAGCGCCTTGGCGGGGGTACCGGATTCGCCGAGCGCGGGGATTGCGTCAGCGGAGCGGTGCGCCGTCAGGGTGGTGCTGGAGGCATCCGGGTGGAGGCCAGCCACGGCGGAGGAGTCGCCGCTGAACCACAGCTTGGGGCTGAAGGGGCGGTACTTGATCCATCCGGTTTCGCTGACGTTACCCCACTCGTACTGGGTGGTTGCGCTGACTCGGTACTGGATGTCCGGGTTGTTTGCGCTGGTCAGGCCCAGGTCCTTGAGGGGTGCACTCATGATGAGGGTGTTGGTGTCCATCATGTTGGTGTCCACATCACCCCAGGCGCCGTTGAGCGGGTAGTAGCCGAGCTCGACGAGGTTGCCATTCTTGTAGCCGTAGAGGCGAACCAGCGGGTAGTCCAGGCCCTTAGCGCGGTCGGTGACCAGCTTGTAGTCGGCGCGGTTGTTGCCGTCAGTGTCGATTTCTACGGTAAAGGTGTTCTCGTAGGAGACAACATCCCAGTTCGCCCAGGTGGAGATACCGAAGCGCAGGGTGCCGTCATCGGCGTTGCCGCCGGCTGCCTTCAGTGCGGGCGCATCCGAGGAAGCACCGACGTACTGCAGGTTCGCCTTAACGTTGCTGTTCAGCGACAGGGAGGTGGGAGCCACACGGTCCACGCTCGCACCGTACTCGAACGCGCCGAGCAGGGAGCGGTAGCCGCCCTGGTTGACCTCGGTGCCGCGCAGCGAAATCTGGGACTTGGTCCAGCCGGTGTCTGCCTTCTGAGCCTCGTCGCTGGAGGGCTTCTGGGTGAAGGTGACGGTGTCTTCGGCAGCGTGCATGGTGCTCACGGGCTTGGGTGCCACGTGAACGGGCAGACGCAGCGCCTTGGTGCCGTCTTCGGTGAGGACGAGTCGGCCGGATGCGCTGGCAATGTACTGACGGTACTGTTCGGGAACGGTTTCGTTGCCGGTGTAGTAGTCAGTTGCGTTCTGGGTGGTGTCCATTGCTGCGTCGCGGGTCTTCTCCAGCTTGGACGGGTCGATGCGCACGGTGACTTCGAACTTCTTAGTTTCACCGGGTGCGAGGGTGACCGCGGAGGGGAAGGAGTATTCCACACCGGGAATATTAGTGCTTTCAGCGTAGGACAGGGCGTAGGTGTGTGTCACGGAGTCGGTGTTCTCGACCGTCACCTCGCGGGTGAGGGTCTGAACGCCAGTATCCGGTGCGTACTCGAGCACGCCGAAGCTCAGGGACACGGTACCGCTCTTGTCGGTGTTGTAGACGAGGGACTTCGACTGCACGGCAGCGAGGGTGTCGACTCGTCCGGCGCCCACACGGTCCACCGCGTATGCGGCACCGGATTCGGTGCGCACATCGTGGGTTGCGGTGTTCATGAGGGCGGACTTGACCTGTGCGGGGGTGTAGCTCGGGTGGCTCTGCATGACCAGGGCGGCGGAGCCGGTCACGTAGGGTGCCGCCATGGAGGTGCCGCTGAAGGTCACGGAGTTGTTACCGGTCGCCACCGCCGCGGAGGTGATGTACGAGCCGGGTGCCGCAATGTCGGGCTTGGTGTAGCCGTAGCTACCGTGGAAGCCGCGGGCACTCATGGGGTTCAGCTGATCCAGCTTATCGGTGTCCACGCGCAGGGAGGACTTCAGCTCGTTGCCGAGGCGCACGGTCAGGGGCTTACCTGCCGCTTCTGCTGCGGTGATCTGTGCACGCAGGTCCTTAGCGGCGGATGCTGCCAGGCGGAAACCGGGCAGGGTATCGTTACCGGCAATACCCAGGCCGGGTTCTTCGTCGTTGCCTGCAAGTAGAACGCCCTTGGCGCCTGCCGCCTCTAGGTTGTCGAAGCGCACCTTGGAGCCGCAGGCGAGTTCACCGTCATCTTTAGCCCAGTCGATGAGCACCCACTTGCCCTTTACAGCTGCCGCTTCGTCGGCGCTGAGGGCGTTGCAGGCGTAGCGGTTGTTCTCGGAGATTGCGGTGAGTTCACCGGTGAATTCCTTGGTGCCCGCCTGTGCCCAGGGGTAGGAGACGCTGTAGTCGCCGCGTACCTTGCGGGTGGTGCCGGTGGCGGGGTCGGTCAGCTCTGCCGCATCGACGGCGCGGGTGGAGCCGTAGGCGTTAGCTACGGTGATTGCGCTGGCTGCGGTGGCGGGGTGACCGGAGTTGGAGTAGGTGTCGCCGCGCAGGCTGTAGTCGTTGGCGTTACCTGCGGAGATCACGGAGAGCACGCCGGCGCGGGTGAGCGCGTCAACGGCGTAGGCTTCGGGGTCGTCCTGCGGGGAGAATTCGCCGCCGAGGGACATGTTGACCACGTTCACGCGGTCGGAGAAGTCGCCGTCACCGTTGGGGTCGAGGGCACGGTCGAGCGCCTCAATAACGACGTTGGTGCTGCCGCTGCAGCCGAAGACGCGGAAGGCGTAGATTTCAGCGTCGGGGGCGACGCCGGGGCCGATCTTCATGGTCTTGAGCTGCTCTGCGGTGAGCTTGCTGTAGTCGCCGGTGAAGGTGGTGCCGTCGGCGTTCACACCGTAGCCTGCCGCGGTGCCCGCCACGTGGGTGCCGTGGCCGCCGGTGGTGCAGTCGAGCGGGTTGCCGTCGGGGGTTGCGGTGTTGGTGCCGTCGTAGGCGTCACCGACGAGGTCGTAGCCGCCAGCAACCTTGGTGCGGTTGATGAGTCCGGAGTCTGCGGAGGGCAGCTCGGTGAGCTTGGATGCCTTCTCGTAGTCTTCGAGCTTGCCGCTACCGCCGAAGTCGGTGTGGGTGTAGTCGATGCCGGAGTCGATGACGGCGATCTTCACGCCCTTGCCGGTGTATCCGCCCGCGCCGGCGGGGTTGGTGGTGCCGGTCCAGGTGGCGAGGGAGCCTGCATCAATGGCGGCGCCCGCGTTCTGGCGGTACTTGGGCAGGATGGGCGAGATTTTCTCTACGTCGGAGCGGTTGGCGAGTGCCTTGATGGACTCGGCGTCACCGCGCACTGCCACGCCGCGTACCGCGTTGTGGGTGGTGTAGAGGACCTGTGCGCCGGACTGGCTGCTGACCTGCTGTGCCTGGCTCTGCACCTGGGAGGCGATTGCCTGCACCTGCGAGCTGGTGTTGACGGGTGCCTGCACGCCGGCGCGTACGCCTGCGGGCTGGGTCTGTTCAAAGGCGCCCTTACCCTTGAAGCGGACGAAGGCGGTGACGGTGCCGCTGGCGTTCTTCATGCTTTCGCTGAGTACCTGCTTGACGGCGTCGGGGTCTTCTGCGGCGTGGGCGGTGGTGCCCAGTGCTGCGAGGGGGCTCAGCGCCATGCTGAGGGTGAGTAGCCCGCTGCCGATTCGGCGTCGGTGCGACCGGCCGCGGGGGTTTGGGGAGGCGGTGTGTGTCACGGTGCTCCTTTGCTTGGCTCCCGGGGTGTTTCTGGGAGGCTTGTGGTGTTGTTCTGGTGGGTTCCAGCTGAACTTGAACACACTAGATGTGAACTAGGATACACCCCAAAGTGGCTTGTGAAGCGTTTATTACTCCTAAATGCATCAAAATGTGGACATGTTCGACTCTTTTCTTTTTCACGTTTTTCATTTGCATTTGGGTTCAGGTTCTTTTCAGGTTCGGTTGTTACTGTAAAACCATCTATTGAACATCTATCAAAAATGATGGGATAGGGAGGGCTGAACCATGGTCAAGCGACGCGTTTCTGGTGACGATTCTGTTCTGCTGATGTCGTCCCAGGTTGTTTACGGCCGTCCCGGCTCACTGTTGGAACGCATCCATAGGGGAGAGGTGCAGGGCATCCTCACCGAGTACAGCTCATCCGCCTGGCAGATTGGCGAGGTGGTCGGCTACGCCCCCGTGGAGAAGCCACCCGAAACCTTGGATATGAAGAGCCTATTCACAGACTGGAGCGGCTTCACCTGGTATGTGTTGGGGCCGCTGCTTCGGATGGTGTTCTGGGTGGTCTTTTTTCTCGTGCTGATGAGTCCGGTACTTTTCAGCCTGGGTTTCAGGGGAGTGGACGAGGAAACGGCGATGATTTTCTTTGCCTTGTTGATTCCGCTCTTTTATTTCCCTCCGCTGATTTTGCTTGTGGGCTTTGTTGGCCTCGTCGCAGAAATCTGGTTGCTGCTCCTCTGCGTAGGAAAGTTTCTAAATGCTGTTGGGGATGCTGTCGAATCGACGCGCCTGCTCATTAGGCAGCACAAGGTTCAGCAGGATTTTCAGTTCCGGCTGGTGTACGAATGCACCCCGCTTGACGGTAGCTCAGCTGAGGCATTGCTGCACCGCATCCTTGAGTCGCACCCTGAGGAGGAATCATGACCGCCGATAAGAATCAGCCCGCTTCCCCTGGTCAGCGTGTTTTGAAGATGGCACCGCAGGTGTATTACGGCTACCCCAACCCGCAGCTGATGCACATCCACGCGGATGACGTTCAAGAGACTCTCCCCGAGGAAGAATTGCCGGAGGAGCACGGCGGTGAACTGGTCGGGTACAGCCCCGTGTCGGTTCCTTACCGTAAGCCGAGTTCAGAGAGAGCTGGGAAGGAGGCGCTGGCGTACCTGGCGTTGGCTATCGTGGCGGATCCATTCGTCTATATCCTGGGAGGTCCTATCCTGGGCGAAGAAACCCTGGTATCTCTTTTTGGGGCAGGCGTAGGATTTTCGATGCTGAGCTTCGGCATTCTTCCGTTGGTGCTGTTCCTCTTCTCCCTGTGGGCTGTTATCAACTTCTTCGCTGTGATGGTGAAATCCACCGGTAAGCGCGAGACCGAGGAAAGAATCAAGTTCCGGTTGGTGTACGAGTACACCTCCTCCTCTGAAGGAAGCCAGGAGGGCGACGATTCACTTCGTTATGGTGATATCGACCAACCGGTGATGGACCCTGGCCCCCCGCCCACTTCGTTCCAGAAGCAGAAGGCATGGCTTCTGTTCTTGGGAGTTTCCGTGCTGAACCCCTATATTGCGGCGGCGATTCTCTCTGTCACCGCTCTGTTCGGGCGGGGAGAACTCGTCGCAGGTCTCTTTATGGCGGTGAATCAGGTGAGCGCAGGGCTCATGGGGATTCCCGGCATTATCTGGTTTGTGGTGTGGATTATGAGTATTGCGCGGCTTGCCGAAGCGAATGAGGCTTAAGCAGACTAGCCACTGGCTCAAAGAACAGCTGCGGGATTGAGCCCCCACGCACCGAACACACAATGTAGACAACACAACAGACACATAACAGCAGACAAGCATTGGAGGAGGTCACCGTGGCGGAGCATAGCGAAGCACCGAAAAACCCTCAGAACCCAACCGAGAAGAGCGGTAGTGAGTATCAGCCGCTGTGGGATATGGAGCAGCCCGCCCCCGATTACTCGGCTTTGCTGCTTCACGGAACACCCGTTCCCGCACCAACCGGGGAGATTCCCGAGCCAGTGAGGGAGGTTCTGGAAATACAGAAGGCTCGTTCTGCATCCGCCCCTGCTGACTCCGCGGTTCCTGCAGCACCTGATTCTGCGGTGCCAGCTCTGGCGGTTTCTGCTCCTGCGCCGTCTGTGCCGGCGGCGAATTTTTTCCCTTCGGCGGAGGGGTACCCGGTGCTGAATCGACCGCTGTATGGCCGCCCGGGCCCCACGATGCGCCGAATGTCCCCCATGGGCACGGATACTGGCGCATCTGCAAACCAGCAGGTGCCAAGTGTGTTTCCTACCTGGCAGGAGGGGAAAGTAGTGGGTACACCGCGACCCATCGGGTATATCTCAGCGACCCCACTTGCGGGCAAGGTGCGTGTATCAGACTTATGGTGGAAAGCCTGGCCTGAGTTCATAGTGCTCTTCTTCGTGGGTGTGGTGTTTAATCCCCTGACTTATCTTCTGCTGGCTACCGTTACAGAGGACCCTCGCTTCGGCGGGTTTGTTTACTATTTCTTCCTGATATTTTCTCTGGCAACGTTTGGTCTTCCCCTGTTCTTGTGGGCTGGTGCGCTGATTTTTGCGCTGATCCGAGTGAGCCGAAAGTACCGAGCGCTGAAATGGAAGGCCATGCCTCTCGGGTCGTTCTGGTTCTACCTGGTGTATGACCGCCTGCCCAGGGATGCCGAGGAGATGCAGGGAATCCTGGGCGCGGCGTCTTCGATGTCTTCCGTGGCGCCAGCCCCTCAGCCGCTGAGTGCCCAGAGCCCTACCTCAAGCCCTGTTCCAAACTCAGCGGATGCATCGTAGTCGACTTCCCGTGAGCCCCTGGACTCCGGTAGCGCTGAACCCCCGGCAGTGTTAACACGTGCGTGTTGGCGCTTGTCGGGGGATTTTTCTCAGCTTTTATCGGGCAGGTTTCAAGGGACTGCCCAGCGCACGCTGGTACGGTGGTGCCGCTAGGAGTATGTCTGGTAAGCGAAGGAGACGACCATGGCAGACCGACTCACTGAAAAGAAGGAAGCTGCAAAGAAGGACGAGGCGTACCAGCCCCTCTGGGACACCGACCAGTCCATCCCGGAATACATGGCGCTACTCATGGGCGAGCAGACGCAGAAAAATGAAGACGTTGAGCTGCACGAAGCCTCCGACAGCGAAGACTCCGACGGTAGCAACGAACCGGAAGACACCTCAGAAGACACCCCGGAAGATACTCACGAATCTCGCAAGGACGACGAGGCGAACCACCCGGTAGCGCTCGCCTCCACTGAACAGGCTCAGCAAGAGCAGGCTCAGGCAACGCACGCCTACGGCGAGTACGTTCGGCTGGAACACCTCGGTCTGCAACCGGGCGCTATTCTGCCGGTTATTCCTGAGCCGTTCTTCGGCATCCCCGACTCGGAACTTATCGAAATGCGCCTGCTGGACCGCTCGCTTGAATCCTCCGCACCCATGCAGGCGTGCGCCGCCCACCTGAACCCGGTCAAGGCTGAGGAGAACCCCATATCGCGGGCGGCCGAGCTGCAACCGGTGGGCTACGTTCCCATCAATAATCCGTTGGCTGGCTCCAACATTGAAGAGATCGAGGGTCAGCGCACCTTCTGGAAAGCCGTGCTTATTGTCCTACTGATACTGAACCCGTTTGTGCTGGTTCCTTTGGTGAGCATGTTCGATAATAATGCCGGCATGTCGATGCTGTTCTTCTTCATCATTATCGGTCTGGGATCATTTTTTGTGGTGCCGATCCTGTGGATTGTGGGTATTGTTCAGGCTGTGAAGCATAAGAACCGGCTGAGGGAACTCATCCAGAAAACAAAGACGGTACATGCCGAGTTCTGGTACTACCTGGTGTACAACCGCCTGCCGGACGACTACACGGGCATCAACGGATACACGAAGAAACATGGTTTTTTCGATGAGTATGAGGCGCTGAAAAGGCGGGAACGTGTAAAGCTACGCGAGTCTGCGGCACCGCGCGAGGCCGCCGCACAGCGCGAGCCTGCCGCACTACATAAGCCCGCCGCGCATCCTGGCTCACCCGGTGTAGAGATACAAGACTAACCTCAAGCCAATCCACACCGTATAACGACCTGCCCCTCCACGCACGTACCACCGCGTGGAGGGGCAGGGGCGTCTTTTCTTGTCATATTCGGGTTTCTTCGTCTGTTGTCCGGCGAGGGTTAATATTCCATTTACTTTGCCTTGATAGGGTGAAACCATCACGAGCGTTGCGACCAAGCCGAGCGAGGCGGGCACCCGCCGAAAACGGCGAGTTAGCCTGCCGCCGCGCCTCAATGATTAGCCGCGCCTCAACGATTAGCTGTATCCACTCATCGATAGATTAAGGAAAAGAACGATGTCCCAGAACCCGAACCCTGAACAGTACAACCAGTACTCCCAGCAGGCACCCTCCTACTCGCAGGCGCCGGGTCAGCAGCCCAACGGTTACGTAGTCTCCTCCAAGGACGACCAGAACATGGCGATGCTCGCGCACCTGGCTTCTGCAATTCTGTCTCTGCTGTCCTTCGCATCCGCAAGTATTCTCGCGCCGCTGGTCATGTGGTTCATCTACAAGGACAAGCCCGGTTACTCCTTCACTAAGGAAGCATCCCGCCGCGCGTTCAACTTCAACTTCTCCCTGTGGGTCATCAGCATGGCTTCCTGGCTGCTGATTATTCTGACCTTCGGCATCCTGGGCATCATCCTGTGGGTCGTCCCGATGGTTGTGGCTATCCTGATGGTTATCTTCCACAGCCTGGCTGCTCTGGCCGCAAACCGCGGTGAGCAGTACACCTACCCGATGACCTTCATCGAGATCATCAAGTAGTCTTCATAAGCTCATACCGGTAGCGCCCCCGTCCAAATATCGGATGGGGGCGTTGCCGTGCCCGGTGAGGCTCACCGGCACCGGATCTGGCACGCCTACCGCCCCGTAACACGGGACTTAAAGGGACGGGCACGGTATCATTAGAAGAGCTGTGCCTACCCGAAACATGAGGCGGTAGGTCGCCGCCGCGCCGTGAAATCCGGTGCGTATCTTCAAGGCTTTCAAGGAGCACAAAAATGTCAGCTGTCGTGATTGTGGGCGCCCAGTGGGGCGATGAGGGTAAGGGTAAGGCAACCGACCTGCTCGGCCCCCGCGTAGACTACGTGGTCAAGCCCAACGGCGGTAACAACGCCGGTCACACCGTGGTGGTGAACGGCCAGAAGTTTGAGCTGAAGCTGCTGCCCGCGGGTATTCTGAGCGATAACGCCGTCCCCGTGATTGGTAACGGCGTGGTTGTTAACCCCGAAGCTCTGTTCGCTGAGATTGACGGCCTTGAGGCACGCGGTGCAGACACTTCCCGCCTGAAGATTTCCGCTAACGCGCACCTGGTCGCACCCTACCACCAGACCATGGACAAGGTGACCGAGCGTTTCCTTGGCAAGCGCGCTATCGGCACCACCGGCCGCGGTATCGGCCCCGCCTACATGGATAAGGTGGGCCGCCTCGGCGTGCGTGTTCAGGACATCCTGGACGAGTCGATTCTGCGTCAGAAGGTTGAAGGCGCACTGCGTCAGAAGAACGAACTGCTGGTGAAGGTCTACAACCGCCGCCACGTCGAGGTTGACGAGATCGTCGAGTACTTCATGTCTTACGCTGAGCGTCTGAAGCCGATGATTGTGGACACCACCCAGCTGCTGAACAAGGCACTGGACGAGGGTAAGACCCTGCTGATGGAGGGCGGCCAGGCAACCTTCCTGGACGTTGACCACGGCACCTACCCGTTCGTGACCTCCTCCAACCCGACCTCCGGCGGCGCGTGCGTCGGTTCGGGTGTGGGTCCGACCCGCATCTCCCGCGTGATCGGTATTCAGAAGGCGTACACCACCCGCGTGGGTGCTGGTCCCTTCCCGACCGAGCTGTTCGATGAGATGGGCGAGTTCCTGCGCACCACCGGCGGCGAGTTCGGTGTGAACACTGGCCGCCCGCGTCGTTGCGGCTGGTACGACGCCGTGCTGGCGCGTCAGGCTGTGCGCATCAACGGTTTCACCGACCTGTTCATCACCAAGCTGGACGTTCTGACCGGCCTGGATAAGATCCCGGTCTGCGTGGCTTACGATGTTGACGGTGTGCGCCACGACGAGATGCCGATGACTCAGACTGAGTTCCACCACGCTAAGCCGATTTTCGAGTACTACGACGGCTGGACCGAGAACATTTCGGATGCGAAGAGCCTGGATGAGCTGCCCGAGAACGCCCGCAAGTACGTGCTGAAGCTGGAAGAGATTTCTGGCTGCCGTATTTCCGCGATTGGTGTGGGCCCGGACCGTGACCAGACCATCGTGGTCCGCGACCTCATCAACGAAGACTAAAAACTGACGCGAAGGACCCCTGGCGAGGCTTTAAGTGCCTCATCGGGGGTCCTTTTAGCTGCGATAATTTGTAACATACTGTCTTATTTAGGGCACTATTTTGAATTAGTGTCATTCTGACGTTGATAAATGCTTATAGTAATGAGTAGACTTTTCTGTAGTCAGGGTTAAATAATTATCTAATATGAGGTTTATCTTTAAATGAATAAATTCAAAAACCATAAATACGGATAAAATTTATTTTGCGTGAGTGATAAGATTAGATTATCCAAGATATACCGAATCGGTATACAGGATTTAAGTGCTAATACGTCATAAAATACTTATGTGCTGGATGCATTTAATATTCTCACTCAACACGATTGGAGACAGTGATGTCTGCATTATCGCGCCGCTCAATGATTGCTGGCGCCGCATTGTCAGTTCCGTTTGCTTCAGCAATGGTATACGCTGATGCGCATGCTGATGAAGTTCAAGGTGGAATTACTCCGCAAAATCACACGAAAAACTACATTAATCTCCTGAGTAATCCGCAGGTGAAAGCTGATGGGTCTCAAGATTGTACTCAGGCCATTAATGATGCAGTAAGGACTTTGGCTTCAGCTGGAGGTGGAGCTCTAGAAATTCCTGCTGGAAAGTACAGGGTCAGTGCTCCTTTTATTCAGCTACTTGACCGGGTTGAAATCTTTGGGCATGGTAAGGCCACACAGATTATTGCTCATCCTGGCGGTGACCTAGTGCAGAAGGACGAAGACGAAGCGGAGTGTGTTGGTGTTTTCCACGTTGGATCTTACCTTGTTGCTGGACCGGAAAAGCCAAAGCCAGGTGATAAGGGGGCCAATCAGTGGTTCTCTGAGGCCCCTATGCGTTTTGGGGTTCGTGATTTAGTTATTCGTACGAATGCTGATAATGTCCGTCTAAATCGGGATGACCCTTATAGTCGGGCTCGGCACACTCCCATTATGAAGGGTGTGGCGGGAGTTATTTTGCATACGTACTATGCAAATAAAAACTATCGGCCTGAGCCTGAAGCAGTTGCAACACTAGAGAACCTTGAAATCTGGGATACAGATATGGGAGTTGCTATTTTGGGTCTCCATGACCGTGCGATGAAGGTCCATGACATTCGCGTGCGTATGACATGGAGGCAGGGATTCCTTGTGGGTAAACCTATTGGTCATAAGGCAATTAATGTGGATGGTATCGGTGCAGCTGATAATAAGTTCAGTATGTTGGATGTATCCGATGCCAACAAGTGTGGCAGGAATTATGCCGGCATTGAGGTCTACGCTTCGCAGTGTAAGTTTTCACAGTCAACGAGTTGGTATAACCACCGGTATTCGTCTGGAGAATCGCTGTATCAGTCGCGCCAGGAGGGGAAGCCACATTACGCATATGCAGGTAAGGCTGGTGCAGGCTGGTATGTTGCGGCAAGTCGTAATATGTTTATCGGATGCACTGCTCAAGAAAATGGGGGTCATGGCTGGGTAAGTGATTTTGAGCGTAATATCTTTGATGGTTGCATTGGCGAATCGTCCAGCTACTTCGATACAGTTCATGGTCAAGCTCAAAATAATCAAGCAGCCAATTGGTACATTAGCAATTGGTCGCATGAATGTAAGTTCATCGCTCCACGTTCCGATAATCCTCATAAGGTAGGTGATGGTGCTGTAAAAGCGGAGAAAGATGTACGTGCTGCACGGTGGGGCTTCTACTTTGAGCAAAATTGTAGGGATATTGTGGTAGTTGGTGGTGATGCCTACGATGAGCATCGTAAGAAGCATCCAGATAATTACTCATGGAAAGTTCACTTTGGCCCGTGGCGTGCAGGGTATATGGATGTCACGATTAATAACTTTGTTATGCGGTATGGAATGTATGACATTGAAGAAGAATCCAAGAAAAACCGGAAATATTTTGACAAAAATTCTAATTACAGTCGCGGTATTTATGAATCTAATTCTGTGGAATTTTAAATAAAAATTTGGGGCTCTATATCAATATCAGTATTGATATAGAGCCCCAAAATATTCTATAAGATTCCCATCAAATCCAATCTGTAGAGGGTATATAGAATATCTGAAAAAGTAACTTCATCATTATCGATATACCCACAGCTCATGTTTGGTGAACCATACCAGCTACGTGCCTTGTGCATGTCGCTATTTTCTTTAACGCAATGTGCGTATTCTTCGGGGATGGGGGTAAGGTTGACCGTCGGCTTACCGTGCATTCGATAAAGGAAAATGAGCGCAGTATCAATGTATGCGGTGGCGTCGTAATGGAACTTTCCGTCTCCCCATCCGCTGCTGATACCTTCACGAGTAGCCCAGATAGCAATAGGGTAGTGCGGGTCATTGACCGAAATATCGCTATATGGCGAAGTAGCAGGAAGATCCTTAACCACGGGCCTGCCCTTCACATGGTACAGAAACTCAAGAAGCTGCCCACGAGTCATCGCCGGCTGACGAGCATTCTTGTTCTTCTGAAGATAAAGACGGCGGCCGTGAGTAATAAGCCCAGTGCACTCCGCCCAAGCAATCACCTTATCCTGGTAATCACCCGGGGTATTGTATTCAGACTCATTAATGCAGGTGACTTCCAGTTCATCACCCGGAAAAGGAGAAAAAGTCTTAGGGTGCAATTGCGCTGCAGAAGCAGGTGCCACCGCAGACAACAAGAGAGAAGCAGCGGCAAAAGTACACGCCGCACCCTTCACAAACGGTTTCAACAGCATCGTTGACTCCTTAAAAGAAAATAGTGGTTGGTTCTAAGACAATCTCAGTCTTATTAACTAGAAGTTTAGACTTTCTTGGCTTTCAAGGGAAGGTTGAAACTCTACAACTCCCAGATATCTTAAAAAGAAAATCCAAGATTCACCACAACACCCCAGCCCCCAGCGCCTCCGAACCTGCACATGTGACCAGGCGGGGCGTGTGCCGTATGCTGGAAAGAGCGCCCCGCACACGTGGCGCCAAAGCGTTCAGAGGAGGACAACGATGACCTACATTACCGGAGCCATCTACCCCAGCGGCGACCGCATCCGCATAGGCGCACCCGAAGAAGAAACCCTCAACGCCTACCAGCAGCCCAACACCGCCGTAGCCCTCGGATACGCCAACACCGGCATCCACGAACTACACGGCCTGCAAGAAATCTTCAACCTGCACGAACTCGCCATCGAAGACGCCGGACGAGGCCACCAGCGCGCCAAACTCGAACGATACGGCGACTCCCTCTTCACCGTCATCCGCCCCGCCATCTACCTCGACAAAGAAGAAGAAGTGCGCCTAAGCGAACTGCACCTCTTCACCGGCCCCCGCTACACCCTCGCGCTCGTCCGCGACGAACAGCGCAGCGACCGCAGCATCAACGACCAGTTCAACCTGCTCTACGCCACCCCCGACGCATCCCCCGCCCGACTGCTGCACCGCATCCTTGACAGCACCGTCGACGGGTACGCACCCGTGCTTGACGGCCTCGAAAACGACAATGACGAAATCGAAGATATCCTCTTCTCCACCGGCGACCGCCGGGACGCCTACCCCCTCGCGCAACGCATCTACGAACTGCTCAACCAGGTCATCGACTTCCAGCGTGCCTGCCGGCCCCTCGAATCCATGATCGGCCGCATCATCGAAGGGATACGCACCGGCGCGCTCGACCCCTCACCCTACCCGAGCGCATCCGAAGAAGAAAAGAATGAAGAAGCGGTCGAACTCGCCCGGCAATTCCGCAACGTGCTTGACCACGTGGTGCACACAAAAGAACGCCTCGAAGACCTTCGCAGCTCCCTCGAAAACGCCCTGCGCGTGCACGACACCCTGCTCGGCCAGCAGCAGAACGACGACACCAAGAAAATCTCCGCCTACGCGGCGCTGCTCATGGTGCCCACCATCATTGGCTCCGTGTACGGCATGAACTTTGAGGTCATGCCTGAACTCAAGTGGGAGTTCGGCTACCCCGCCGCACTGCTGCTCATGGTGGGTTCCTGTCTGCTCCTCTACTGGTTCTTCAAGAAGAATAAATGGCTCTGATATGCGCGTATGCCGCATAAGGCATACACGATATGCCTTATGCGGCGCGGTCGTACTGGGCACGCATTGCGCGGCGGCAATCACGACGCTCACGCTTGAACTTCTTACACACAGCCTCCGAATCGGCAAACATGTAGAAGTCCTCCGGCTCAGCCGACAGACCCAAAGTCGACAGCTCAACCAGCGACAGCATCGCGTAGAACATCTCGCGGCGCAGCTCAAAATTGCACGCACCCGGAGCAGACTCCACCGCAAACACGCCGCCAGTGCACTCCAGCGCGCGCATCGCCCAGTGCTGAGTCCACAGGTCACCATTGACCGGGCTCACGCCCAGACGGGTCAGCGCCAGACCGGTACCCTGCACACGCTCAAAGCGCAGGCACATCTCCAGGTCCTTCTCCAGGGGGAACACGAACAGCAGAGCGTTCTGCGCCGCCGCACGCAGCTCAGCCAGGTTCGCCTCGTAACCGGAAGCACCCTGAGTCAGCTGACGCATCACGCGGCCCATAGTCGAGGACACCGGGGCGGTGCGGAAGCACGAACCCTCAGCCACCAGCTGCTCCAGAACGCCGCGGAGCTCCTCCACGTTGAAGCGCTCCATACGAACGATGGTGCCCGCCTGCATCAGCAGGTTGAACTCCGCGTCACGGCACAGCTGCTCATCTGCGGTGCAGGAAATCTCTGCGTTTGCGTACTGGCTCTCGTGAGTGGTGTTTTCCATGACCGTTCCTTCCGTAGATGCTGAATCAACCTAGCGGCAACACCGGAGGAGGCGGTGTGCCCGGTCGGAAGGATCGTCCCTTCCAACACCTACACTCTATGAGCGACCCCTGACACGATAAGCAGTTTTTAATCTACCCCGGGGTAAAACTGGGAAAATTCTGAAAAAATCTGAAACCGCCCCTGGAAACCGTCCGCGGAAACTGCTCGTGAAACGCAGAAAACCGGGTGCCCCCACAGTGGGGAACACCCGGTCACTCACACCGAATGAGGCGGCAGATTTAGCGCTGACGGTACAGCAACCACAGCATGTACACGCCACCCAGCGCACCCGTCACCAAACCCACCGGAATCTGGAACGGCGCCAACGCACGAGCCGACACAAAATCAGCCAGCACCAAAATCACCGAACCCAGCAGCGCCGAATGCCACATCGCAGTACCCGGAGTATTCCACAGGCGACGCGCAATCTGCGGGGCAACCAACGCCAAGAAACCAATCGGACCCGCAACAGAAATCGCCACAGCCACCAGCAACACGGCAGCCGCCACCAGCAGGTTCACGGTCCTCTTCACCGGCAGACCCAAACCCGCCGCCAAATCGTCGCCGAGCTCCAGGGTGCGCAGGCGACGCGTCAGCATCAGCACCAGCGGAATAGCCACCAGCAGCAGCACCGCCTGAACCGACATCTGATTCCACGACAGCGCATTCAGCGAACCGTGCTGCCAGGTCTTCGCCGCCTCCGCCTTCTCCAAATCACCGCGCGTAATCAGGTAATCATTCACGGAACTGAGCATCGCACTGACCGCAATACCGATTAGCACCATCTTCTGGCCCATCGTCGCGCCACCGCGCGCACCCGCCAGAAGCATCACCACAGCCGCCGTCGCAAAACCGCCAATAATAGCGCCCATGCCCATACCCACGCCGGTAGAACTCAACGACCCAATCAGCACCACAGACAGGGCACCGGTCGCCGAACCCACCGTGAAGCCGATAATATCCGGCGAGCCCAGAGCATTACGCGAAACCGACTGAAAAATAGCGCCCGACAAGCCCAAAGCCGCACCCACCACCACGGCGGCAAGCATACGCGGCAGACGCTGATTCAACACCAGCTGACGCTCAATCTCCGTGCCCTCACCCTGAAAAATCAGGCGAAACACCTGATCCGGGCTCATCTGATAACTACCAAACACCAGTGAGGCGACCGCCACCACCACAAGCACCGCCACCACCAGCAGGGTACGCGGAATAGGGGTGCGGTAACGCCCCGGGATACGCACAGACCCGGCAACAGCAGACCCGGCTACAGAACGAGACACAACGCTCACAATAAAACCTCTCAGAAACCGGGGCCTACAAACCAGATACGCCAGTCGAACCAGACGAACCACGCGCAACAGGGCGCTGAGCACGATGCGGACCGTGCTCCGACACGTGAGCCGGACCCGACTCATCGTGCGCCTGCGCCTTCGAACCCATGCGGCCCTTCTTCGCACCGCGCGCACCGGTGCTCAAACGCAGCACCAGAACCATCAGCACCGGGGCACCAATAAAGGCGGTCACAATACCCACCTCAAGCTCACTGGGCATGACCAGAACGCGACCCAAAATATCGGAGGCAAGTACCAACACCGGGCCGTACACCAACGACAGCGGCAGCACGCGCGCAATATCGGAACCCACCAGCAGACGCACCACATGCGGCACGACCAGACCCACAAAACCAATCGGGCCCGCAATCGCAGTTGCCGCACCACACAGCGCCATGATTGCAATAATCGTCGCGCCACGCACCATCGTCACCGGCACACCCAGGCCAGCTGCCGCATCCTCACCGAGTGCCAGGGCACGCAGAGGACCGATCAGCATGAACGACAGCACCATACCCAATGCCACAAAGGGCAGCGCCGAGAGAACCTGCTCAAAGGTGCGGTTCTCCAGCGAACCCACCACCCAGAAACGGTGCGAATCAAAAGCCTTCGAATTAAACATCGTGATAATGCCGGTAATCGTGCCCAGGCAGGCATTCACCGCCACACCCGTGAGCACCAGACGCGCCGTCGAATCCAGGTTCGGCTTAGAATCCACCAAGCCCATGACGAACACCAGCGCCGCCGCCAGACCCGAACCGGCCAGCGCCAGCCAGAGCTGAACGAACGGGGACGACACCCCAAAAACGCCCACACCCACCACCACGGAGGCGGCAGCACCCGAGTTCACACCCAGCAGGCCCGGCTCAGCCAGCGGGTTACGGCTCAACGCCTGCATGAGCACACCCGACACCGCCAACGCGGCACCGACCAGTAGCGCCGCGGCGGTACGCGGGGCACGCTTCGCCCAAATCAGCTTCGACTCGATAGTGTTCGCCTCCGGGTGGAGGAAACCATCAATCGAGCGGTCCAGGGCGAACATGCGCGAACCCACCGTAAACGACAGGGCGCAGAGCAGTACCAGCAGAACGCCGCCAATAATGAGCGCAACCGCCAGACGCGAGATAGACTTGCCGCCCTGACCGCCCGAGGAGGCGCCAGATACGGCGTCCGAAGAAGCGGAGAGGGCACGAACTTTCGCCAGGGAAGCTACGCTGACGGCGGGTCCGGAAGGGGTGGTGGTCTGTGGGGTCATATGCCTTGGAGGTGGTGGGGGAGCGGTGCGCTCCCGTGCGGACGGAGGATGCTTAACGTATCAATAGATGAGTATTAAGTATCGCATATGCATATATGAGGTTATCCTAATAAAATGGCAAATATGACGAATAAGATCACCCGCCGCTCCTTCGGCGCACTCGCACTCGGTTCCTTCGGTGCCCTCGCCCTGGCGGCATGCGGCTCCTCCAACACTTCCGGCTCTTCCTCCGCGTCTGCTTCTGCGACCGGTAAGAAGGTGGCACCCTCCGCCCTGCCCTCCGGCATGGGCACCACCACCGTTGACGGCGAATTCCCCCGCACCGTCAAGCACTTCCGCGGTGAAACCACCATCAAATCCGCACCCTCCAAGGTCGTGATTCTCTCCACCGGTCAGCTCGACGGCGTGCTCTCCCTGGGCATCGTACCCGTCGGCGCGGCAACTGCCGGTGACGCCGACCTGGTCCCCACCTACCTGAAGACCAAGTTCTCCGATAAGTCCGCAGAGCTCGACAAGATTGCCAAGGTCGGCAAGCGCACCGACCCGGACGTTGAGGCCATCGCAAACCTCAAGCCCGACCTGATCCTCATCAACAACACCAACAAGAAGGACGAGCTGTACGAGTCCCTCGCCAAGATCGCGCCGACCGTGGTCACCGAGGGTACCGGCATTAACTGGAAGCAGGACTTCCTGCTGATTGCCGCCGCGCTGGGTACCACCGAGAAGGCTGAGAAGCTTATGGAGGAGTACAACACCAAGGCGAAGTCGGTCGGTCAGAAGGCTGGCAGCGAGAAGACCTTCTCCTTCCTGTACGCTTCCGCTGACCGCACCCGCATCTTCGCGAAGTCCTCGTTCGTGGGCTCCATCTGCGCGGATGCATCCCTGGCACGTCCCGCAGCTGCGCAGGTTGAGAAGACCTCCATCGATTTGAGCTCCGAGCAGCTCGATCAGGCTGACGGCGACTACCTGTTCTACGGTGTGCAGGGCGGCGACGAGTCCAAGCTGACCGGTGAGGCACTGTGGAGCACCCTCAAGGCTGTTACCGGGAAGCACGCGCACAGCGTGGATTCTGACATGTTCTTCCTGAACGCTGGCCCGGCTGCCGCGCTTGGTGTTCTGGAGACCATCGAGAAGGCTCTCTAAAGGTTCTAGCCTCTCGTAGAGATTCGTAGAGATTCGCTGGGAAGCCCCGCGTTCTTACCTCTCATGCCTGCGCATGAGGGTGAGGAGGCGGGGCTTTCTGCACGCTTGGTACCTGCTTTCGCACCTGATTGTCGCCGCCGGATGCACTCGTGACCGGAATTGGTGCGCGCCCGCCCGAAATAGGGTCTAATGGGGGTAGAAGGCGCAGCGGTACCGTAGCCCCGCGCCCGACACACCGAACCTTACACACCGATTAATTCACCGACGAAACGAGCACACAATGCCGAAGAACAAGCCCTCCGAAGAGACCCTGGCGCAGGCACGCCGCGTCATCGACGCGCTCAACGAGCGTGGCGCCCACAAGCAGGCAATCCGCCTGAAGGTAACCCGCCCCGACGCCCCGCTGCCGCAGACCGCATCCAAGTTTGGTGGCCGACCGTACCTGCCCGCGGGCGAGTCCGCGCCGACCAATGAGAAGGGTGAGCCGTTGGGCATGATTGCGCAGATTAACTGCGCTGACCTGCCTGAAAACGACATCTACCCGGCGACCGGTATGTTGCAGTTCTGGATTAACCCGAATGACGAAGAGTGCATGTGGGGTTACGACTACGAGAACCCGCTCTCGCAGAAGAACCACCGCGTCGTCTACTACGAGACGCTGGATGAACCGAACCCGGATGTGCAGTTCCCGGTTCCCTTCCCGACCATCGACTGGGGCGATTACGGCTGGCCTCTGGGACCTGAGGGCAAGGACGTTTCTGAGGCAACCACCGAGTACGCACTTGCCTTCGAGCCCTGGGAGCAGGGCTTCCTGGATGGCGGCTTCGAAATCTACGACCAGTTCGCTGACGCCTGGGACGAGATGTACCCGGACCAGAAGCTGCCCGAGGAACCGAACGCACGCGGTGACGCCTCCTACAACCTGCTGGAGCCCTTCGAATCGGAGGAGAGGGATTACTCGCATATCGGCGGCTACCCCTCGTTCGTGCAGGAGGACCCGCGCGATGAGTTCGAGGAGCTGCGCGGCCACACGGTGAACCTGCTGACCATTGAGTCGGAGTGGGGTGAGGACGCCGAGGAGGGCGTGTACGTGATGTGGGGTGATGCCGGTGCGGCGAACTGGCTAATTACCCCGGAGGCGCTTGCCGCCCGCGACTTCTCGCAGGTCGTCTTTGAGTGGGCTTGCGGCTAGACACCGTACTACTTTCACACCGCCACATCATCAATGAGGAGACCCTAAAATGTTTGACAACAAGCCGTTCGAGGACATCGAAAAGCAGGCGAAGCACGTTATCGACCTACTCAACCAGGAGGGCGCCCGTAAGAAGGCTATTGCCCTGAAGCCCTTCGTTCCCGCCGAGCCCTTGCCGCAGACCGCTTCCAAGTTTGGTGGCCGACCGTACCTGCCCGCAGGCGAGTTGCCGCCGACCAATGAGAAGGGTGAGCCGCTGGGTATGATTGCGCAGATTAACTGTGCTGAGCTGCCCGAGAACGACATCTACCCGGCGACCGGTATGTTGCAGTTCTGGATTAACCCGAACGACGAAGAGTGCTTGTGGGGCTTTGACTACGAGAACCCTCTCTCGCAGAAGAATCACCGTGTTGTCTACTACGAGACGTTGGGTGAGCCGAACCCGGATGCCCCGTTCCCGAACGTGGACTGGGACGAGGGCGGTTGGCCCATTGGTGGTTTCGACTGTGAGAGCGGCCCGCTCGAAATTGAGTACGGCATGACCTTTGAGGTGCGTGAGCAGGGCGTGACTGCCTCCGGCTACGACTACTACGACGTTTTTGGTGCGAAGTGGGATGAAACCTACCCGGATGAGTTGCTTCCCGAAGCGCACGAGAACCCGTATAAGAACCAGCCTCGCCGCGAAGCTCTCTACGAGCTGACGGAGCCTTTCGAATCGGAGGAAGAGTACTCCCACGTGGGCGGATACCCGTTCTTCGTGCAGAATGACCCGCGTGACGAGTTCAAGGAGCTGCGCGGCCACACGGTGAACCTGCTGACTATCGTCTCCGAATCGGAGAACGAGGAGAACGAAGACGAGGAGATTGAGATCATGTGGGGTGATGCCGGTGCGGCGAACTGGCTGATTACTCCGGAGGCGCTTGCCGCCCGCGACTTCTCGCAGGTCGTCTTTGAATGGGCTTGCGGCTAAACGTGGTTTTGGCTGAATAGTCGAAGGGGGAGGGAAATAGAGAATAACCGCTCTATTTCCCTCCCCTTTTTTGTGTACCTTTTATCGGGCACGTCTAAGCAGCGCGATACTTACGGTTCTTACTACGCGGCGGAGCCGTAGGAACAATCAGCTTCGCCTCCACAAGATGGCGCAAATCATTCGTAATGGAGGTACGTGAAGCGCCCCGACCCCAATGCTCTTGGATATATGTCGTGGAAACAGCCTCGCCCTGTGCACGCAGGCCACGCACAATACCAGCCTGGCGTTCGCTGAGGCCGTCAAGCGACGCATCGGCGCCTGCCGGTTCGACGGTGTCGGCTGAATGTTTGCCCGTGGAATGGGTTGCTTGCTGAGTCTTATCCTCAGGCGCGGTCTTCTGTTCCGTAGAAGACGCACCCTGCGGGGGCTGCATCAGAGTGACCTGCACATAGAGTAGACGGTCAGCAAACTGGGGAGCGGGCAGACCCGCCTCCTTCAGTGCGCGTAGAACCGTGGGAATACCGGAAGCCCTATTCTCTGCAATCAAACGCCCCGTACCCGGGTCGGGCAGATCAGTCAGAATGCTTGCCAAGTAGCTGTTGCGGGTTGAAGAAACACCGGGCTGACCGAAATCTCGGATAGTCACAGCACCGTAGATACCGCCCGGGCTACGCACCACCAGGCGGTTGGTGTAGAGCTCAACCTGCACCTGCGAGCCGCGCGCACCCGGCGAGTAGTCGCGGTGCATGAGGGCGTTAACCAAGAGCTCGCGGATAGCCTCCAGCGGATACTCGTAGCGCTCAACCCGCCCGATACCGCTACTGTTGAGGCCCTCCATCGTGGACGTTTTGCGCATATTGCGAACCAAAACGCCCATAGCTTCATCCAACATGGAGGGGATAGGCCCGGTACAGCTGTGATTGTCCAGAAAACGTCGACCGTCCTCAGTGACCTCACCAAGCTCTTCACCGGGAAGAACAACAACGCTCATCATCAGCTGCGGGAAGAACGCCTGCGGGTAGGATCCCATGGCGAGAAGCGCCCCAAGAGTGGGCACTTCTCGGCCCTCAGAATCGATGCGTAGAATGCGTGCCTGCAGAAGAACCTCACGGTCAGAAAGCGCCGCAAAAACGCGAGGTTGCTCCTCGCGCAGGCGAGCGACATAGGCACTCACAAGGGTGGGAGAGAGGTCCTTGAAGCTTGCCTCGCTGACCAGCTCCTCGTCGTAGCGGGGCTGACTGCGGTTCTCTAGGAAGCGGTCAATCTCGTACTTGGTGAGGCGAATATCGGCCTCGCCGACGCGCTGGTAGGAGCCGTTGTACATGCCGTGTGTTTCGATGTAGTAGGGCTTCTGCGTCGGGTCGCCGGGGAGTACGTCGATGCGCACGATACGGTGCTGCTCATCTGCCGCCTCAATTTGAATATCTACCGGGGGTCGAGGCGTGATCTTGGAACGGATTGCCTCAACGGATGCGTCGTGGACTGCCTGTGCATTGAAACCTTCAACCGGTTGCAGACCCTCTGCCGGGTCGGTCAGGCCAAGAAGGATGGTGCCACCGTCGCCGTTAGCGAAGGCGCTAACGGTTTCAAGAACGGACTTAGGGAACCCGCCAGCGGCAGCTTTGACTTCTACCCGCCCGTTTTCAGCCCGGTTATGGCGTAGGTTTTTGATGAGTTCGGCGGTGTTTGTTTCCATGCATGCTCCCGATGGCTACTTCTTGGTGAACGTCATAGCAACGTCATAACAGCATCATAACAATTTCTGTTATGAAGTTGTTATGATCCTGCGATAATATTGATATGATGCGGTATCTTCATCACCTTTAGAATCCTAAAACCCCGAAATTGCAGGCTAAAACTGGGCATTCCTGTCGGTCTCATTGACCGCGCATCATATCAGCCGTCATAACAACTTCTGTTATGACGGCTGATATGATGCCCCGCTAAGACCCGTACGGCAGTCCCCGCTCGCCAAAAATAGCCCGTCATAATCCGCAATAAACGACATATAGGTACCCGCACTTGGTGCACCCCGCCGCCGGTGGCACAGTATAAAGTCGAGCCACTATCGACTCCCCGCACACAGGCGGGCAGATACACCAGGAGCAAACCAATGGCTGAACACACTTTCGGCTTCCGAACCCGCGCACTACACGCGGGCGGCACCCCCGACGCCGAGCACGGTGCCCGTACGGTCCCCATCTACCAGACCACCTCCTTCGTCTTCAAAGACGCTGACGACGCCGCGAACCTCTTCTCCCTGCAGAAGTACGGCAACATCTACTCGCGCCTGTCCAACCCCACCGTCGCCGCACTGGAGGAGCGCATCGCCTCCCTCGAAGGCGGTATCGGTGCGGTTGCGACCGCCTCCGGCATGGCTGCCGAGTTCATCACCTTCGCGGCTCTGTGCCAGCAGGGCGACCACATTGTGGCTTCTTCGCAGCTGTACGGCGGCACCGTCACCCAGCTGGACGTGTCCCTGCGCCGCTTCGGCATTGAAACCACCTTCGTGCCCGGCACTGACCCCGCCGACTACAAGGCGGCACTGACCGAGAACACCAAGGCAATCTACACCGAGATTGTGGCGAACCCCTCCGGTGAGGTTGCCGACCTGGAAGGCCTCGCAGAGGTCGCACACGAGGCGGGTATCCCCCTGGTCGTGGACGCAACCCTGTCCACCCCCTACCTGATTCGCCCCCTCGAGCACGGTGCCGACATTGTTATCCACTCGGTCACTAAGTTCCTGGGCGGTCACGGCACCACCCTCGGCGGTATCGTCGTCGAGTCCGGTCGTTTCAACTGGGGTAACGGCAACTTCCCGTCCATGACTGAGCCGGTTCCCTCCTACAATGGCGTGTCCTGGTGGGGCAACTTCGGTGAGTACGGCTTCCTGACCAAGCTGCGTTCTGAGCAGCTGCGTGACTTTGGTCCGTCGCTGAGCCCGCAGTCCGCGTTCAACCTGCTGCAGGGCGTTGAGACCCTGCCGCAGCGCATGGACGCGCACCTGGCGAACGCTAAGCAGGTTGTGAACTGGCTGGTTGAGGATGAGCGTATCGCCTACGTGAACTACGCCGGCCTGGAAGACCACCCGCACCACGAGCGTGCGAAGAAGCTGCTGCCGCTGGGTGTCGGTTCCGTGTTCTCCTTCGGTGTGAAGGCGACTGAGAAGGCTTCGGGCCGCCTGGTCGGTGGCGAGTTCATTGGTGCGCTGCAGCTGGCAAGCCACCTGGCGAACATTGGTGACGCCCGCACCCTGGTTCTGCACCCGGGTTCGACCACGCACCAGCAGCTGACCGCTGAGCAGCTGAAGGCTGGCGGTGTCGGTGAGGACCTGATCCGCATCTCGGTGGGTCTGGAAGACGTTGAAGACATCATTTGGGACCTGGACCAGGCGCTGACTTACGCGACTGGCCTGAACCACGCCGGTGAGCGTGTGGGCGAGTCCAGTGCAGACAAGATTGTGGAGGCTGAGGAGGCGGTTGCCGCCGCTAAGGCCGCCGAGGACGCTGCCGCCGCTGAGGCTGCTGCTGGCGCATCCTGCTCCCTGCCTACTACCACCCCGGAGGAGAAGTAATGACTGAGAAGCGTACCTGGGTGGGTCCTTCCGCCCCTGAACGTCTGAACATTCTGCGTAATACCCGCACGATTGCGATTGTGGGTATGAGCGATAAGATTTCGCGTGCCTCGTACTTTGTGGCAACGTACCTGCAGTCGGCTTCGCCGTACAAGCTGTACTTTGTGAACCCGATTCTGGCGGCGAAGGGCAAGCTTGTGCTGGGTCAGCCGGTGTACCCGTCGCTGCAGGACCTGCCGGAGGTCCCGGATCTGGTGGAGATTTTCCGTCGTAATGAGGACCTGCCGGGCGTGGTGCAGGAGGCTGTTGACCTGGGCGCTAAGACCGTCTGGATGCAGCTGGGCTCCTGGAGCGAGGAGGCTGCCGCGATTGGTGAGGCTGCCGGCCTGAACGTGGTGATGGATAAGTGCGTGAAGATTGAGCATGCGCGTTTCCACGGTGGCCTGCACCTGGCTGGTTTCAACACGGGCGTGATTTCTTCGAAGCGTCAGGTGCTGTCGAAGTAAGCAGCCTGTGCTGTGTAAGCCGCTGCGGCTTGTAATTACAAAAAATCAGGCGCTCGTTAGCGTTTGAATGGAAGGGGCGTACCCGGGGTGATTCCCGGGTACGCCCCTCCTTCTTTGATGCTGACGCAGTGATATAAGCAACCATAAGATGACCAGGGAAAACGCCCAGATTCCTTGAGAGCGTGTAGCTCCAATGTTATTGTTGTAGTAACAGTCCCCCCTCCGCCTCTGATTCAAGCGCATCTCGAGGGGGTCCTTTTTTATGTTCGGTTCTACGGCGAACCGAGTAAGGAGAGCAGTGGTTTTGCCCAAGGAATCGTGCGTATTTCTGCCTTCAATAGAGGACCAGAAGGAATACCTTGTTGCTAAGAGGTATTTTCCTCAGGGAACGACCCTGAGCGATGATGACCGAGACATGCTTGCATGCTCTAATTTCCACTACCTTCTGGGATACTTTCGTAATTACAACAAATACAAGAGCGAGGGGCTTCTACCCGAAAACTCAGGCATCTCGGATGTTTTAAATCTTGTGCGCATGGATGTGAAGGTCTCTTCCCTCCTGTACGGGTACATGAGGCAGAGCGAACAAGCGATTCGAGCTGCATGGGTGGATGTATTCTGCACTTATCGTAGCCCCCATGAGTACCTCAACCCGAATGCATATATCTGCATGAATCAGGACAGACCAGTAGATGCGCTCATCAAAGATATGATGCGGCATATCCTGCGATACCGTGAACCGTATGTTCGCGAGCGTATTGAGGAGTGGTGGAAATCCTGCGGAAAAAGTTCCTCTAAAAACCCCTCTGAAAACTTGGATGACTGGGAAGACGTTGAGGAGCTTCGAGAGATGATGCAAAAAGAGCTTCCCCTGTGGTCTGTTGTCGATTCGTTTTCATTAGGGCTTCTCTCCCATGCCGTGGTCCAAAGTTATGCTTCAGGAACTATCCCCGAGTCCGGAGACGCTGAAAAGCTGCTGCTCTACAAAAAGACAGCAGAGCGTATGGGAGTGAACCATAAGCACTTTGAGGGCCGTCTAAAGTCTCTGACCACTCTGAGAAACCGTGTAGCTCATGGTTCTCGCCTCTGGATGATGCCGACGACTGATACCTCTGCAAAGCCCAAAATTTTTGCTAAGGACCTCCGCGAGGCGGACCCGAAAGGTATGTTGGTCAGCTTCGCTAACGTTGCTCTTTTGCAGGGAAACACCCGTCGTCAGCGGGAAGCGTGGAAAGCGATAAAAGCTTTAGTGGAGCAGGATGAAAGTTACAGTATCGGGGTGGGATCACGGAAGATTTTTAACGTGATGGCCATTCCTGCCGCTGGCCTCGCATTATGACGCTGGCGTTCTCACGGGACTGAGGGAGGGGGCGTACCCGGGGTGAGTCCCGGGTGCGCCCCTCCTTCTATGCTCGGTGTAGTGCCGGGTGTAGCGCCCGACAGGGCATCCGGCGTGTTTGGGCGAGATTGAGGGCGCAGCATCGCCCCTAGTGGAGGGCAGTTCAGCTTTAAGGTAAACCTACCCTTATGTTCTGGGGTGCTGAGCCGGTATCCTAGTGTGGAGCCCGGCGGCCGGTACTCAGCACACACGCGTACCGACCGCCGGGTTTTCCTCTCTTGCAGATTGTGACGGAATATTACGTTGAATTCTTTCCCACCGGGAATAGCTGTACGATAGCCAGCGTTGCACCCGCAGAGAGGGGCACACCGCACGATGCCCCGGGTTACCGCAGGGTGACAACCCGCAACTACAAGAGCATCAACCACCACACGAAAGAAGAACACTATGTCCGCAATGATTAACCGCCGCACCGTCCTCGCAGGCTCCGCATTCACCGGCCTGGCTGCACTGCTCGCAGCGTGCGGTTCGTCCAGCAGCACCGCATCCAGCACCAACAAGCTGGAGGCTATTAAGTCTGCCGGCAAGATCCGTGTGGGCCTGGAGGGCACCTACCGCCCCTTCTCCTTCCACGACTCGAACGGCACCCTGGTCGGTTTCGAGAAGGAAATCATCGACCTGGTCGCTAAGGACCTGGGCGTGACCGCAGAGTTCACCGAAACCCCCTGGGATTCCCTGATTGCCGGCGTGGACGCTGACCGCTACGACATCGTCATCAACAACGTTTCTGCAACCGACGAGCGTAAGCAGAAGTACGACTTCTCCGTACCCTACCTGTACTCCGAGCCGAAGGTCGCCGTGAAGAAGGATTCTTCCCTGCAGAACGTGAGCGAGATTTCCGGCCACTCCTCGGCGCAGTCCGAAACCTCGAACTTCCGCAAGATGGTGGAGGCGAAGGGTGCCTCGATCGTGGTTGTTTCCGGTTTCGATGAGGCTATCGAGCAGGTCCTCTCGGGCCGTGCAGAGATGACCGCGAACGACTCCGTGTCCTTCGCTGAGTACTTCAAAGAGCACCCGGACGCTAACCTGCGCCTGCTCTCCGGTGACCTGGGCACCGGTAGCAACTCCTCCATCCTGCTGCCTAAGGGCCAGGACGCCCTGCGTAACGCTATCGACGAGTCGCTGAAGAAGCACCTGGAGAACGGTGACATCAAGGCGATTTACGAGAAGTACGTGGGCGAAGACCTCTCCCCGAAGAACTAATTAAAGGAGCTGAGTTCCGTTCATGGAACGCTACCTGAATCTTTGGGCTGAGTCCCTGCCTCAGCTGCTGGGCTCGACCCTGGCAGTGACTATTCCGCTGTCGCTGATTTCTTTCGCGCTGGCGCTGCTGGTGGGCATCATCTCCGCTGGCGCGCGCACGAGCCGCTTCGCCCCGGTGAACTGGCTGGCCTGGCTGTATATCTGGGTCTTCCGTGGCACCCCGCTGCTGGTGCAGCTGTTCATCGTCTTCTACGGCTTGCCGAAGGTCGGTATTGCCCTGGACGTGTGGAGTGCCGCGATCATCACGATGAGCCTGCACACCGGCGCGTACGTGGCGGAGACCTTCCGTTCCGCGGTGGCGGCTATTCCGCGCGGCCAGTTTGAGGCGGCGGCAACCCTGAACTTCACCCGCATGCAGACCCTGCGCCACGTGGTCATTCCGCAGGCGGTGCGTATTGCTCTGCCGAACCTGGGCAACAACTTTATCGACCTGATTAAGGGCACCTCGCTGGTGTCGGTCATTTCAATGGTTGACCTGTTCCAGACCGGTAAGCAGATCGCGTCGCGTACTTTCGAGCCGCTGGCAATGTACTCCGAGGTCGCCATCATTTACCTGGTGATTTTCACTCTGCTGACCGCCGCACAGTCGGCGCTGGAGAAGTACAGCAACCGTTACGTAAGGAGCAACAATGCTTAGCGTTGATTCCCTGTCGAAGAGCTTCGGCGATACGCAGGTGCTCAAGAACATCAGCCTGGACATCCCCGACGGTGAGACCACGGTGATTCTGGGCCCCTCCGGTAGCGGTAAGTCGACTCTGCTGCGCTGTCTGAACCTGCTGGAAACCCCGCAGTCCGGCACGCTCACCATTGACGACGCGCAGGTGGACTACAGTCAGAAGCTCACCGACGCGCAGGTGCGTGATATTCGTTCCCGTTCGGCGATGGTGTTCCAGCAGTTTAACCTGTTCCCGAACTACACGGCGTTGAAGAACGTGGCGCTCGCCCCGACCCTCAACGGCACCCTGAGCGCTCAGCAGGCGCAGGAGCGTGCCCGCGAGCTACTGGCGAAGGTGGGTCTTGCCGACAAGGTAGATTCCTACCCGGACGCCCTCTCGGGTGGTCAGCAGCAGCGTGTGGCGATTGCCCGCGCCTTGGCGCTGGAACCCTCCTACCTGCTCTTTGATGAGCCGACGAGTGCGCTGGATCCCGAGCTGGAGGCGGAGGTTATCCGCGTGCTCATGCAGCTGGCGAAGGAGGGCCGCTCCCTGGTCATCGTGACGCACAATATGGCGTTTGCGAAGAAGGTTGCGGATCGTATCGTGTTCCTGGAGAACGGTACCCTGCGCTATAACGGTGAGCCGGCCGGTTTCTTTGCTTCGGATGATGAGCGTATCCGTAAGTTCTTGACGGTGTACGACAGCACCGAGTACACGATTTAGTCGTACTGCATATAGCAAATATGGGCTGGTTTCTGCCGGTCAGATAATCATCTGACGTGCGGAAACCAGCCCATATTCTATATTCAGCATATATTCGTTCTACTCTGAAGGCCTCTTAGAACGACGATACTCATCCAGCTGCTCAGGACTGACCACCTGTAGCTGGTCGGTAAGCGGGGCACCTGGTGACCAGCCCTCATCCTGAACCGAGTTCTCTTCACGGTTGAAGAAGGTGAGCAGGCGGGGGCGGTGCACCTGCAGGCCGCCCGGGGTGGTCGGCAGCTGCCAATTCTTCATATGGGAGAGCACACCAAACACCAGGCACAGGAGAATAGACAGTGCCATCGCCAGGTTAGGGCGGTGGAACAAGCCGGTTACCAGAGCGGTTTCAGAAGCACCCATAAACGCGACCGTTGCGTACAGGGAGTTACCGCCAAAGATCGCCGGAATACGGTTGACCATAATGTCACGGATAACGCCGCCACCGACCGCGGTGGTGATGCCCAGCGCGATAGCAGGCAGCCAGTGCAGGCCCAAATTCAGGGACTTAATGGTGCCGGTTGCAGCCCAGCATCCCATGCCCACGAAGTCGACAACGAGCATGGTTCGGGTCGCCCAGCGGGCACTCAAATCGATGCTGTACGCAAGGATGGAAGAAACGATAGCACCCACCCAGTAGCCACCGTCAGTGAGTGCCACGGGCAGTCCGGAGTTCAGTAGGATGTCACGAATCATACCGCCGCCCATGCCGCAGGCGACCGCGAGCAGCAGGAAGCCCACAATGTCGAATCGGAAGGCGCGCGCCACAGCACCGCCGAGCAGGCCGTTAGCGACAACGGCGGCAATGTCGACGATGCGGAATACCTGATCCGGGTCAAAGAGCTCGTGCATGGGCGTTCTCCTGCGTACGTGATGCGTGTGCTGTGGGTGTCGGTAGGGGAAGTGCGCGCAACGGGGGGTCGGGTGACGACGTTATCACCGCATCCGGCTCTGTTTGCCTGCGCGCGTACCTGAAATGGCACCGATTTATTGTAGACCCGCCGCCGCCTCTGCTCCTAGTTGAAAGGTGCTCATGACGAGCTCTGAGACGTAACGGAGAAGCTTGTGGGCGCGCTAAAAGATGGGCGTAGAATGAGTGAATCTCCACCCCCAATGCTCTGTCATGATTGTTTCTGCGCTGGGTTCTTTCCAGGACGGTAGTGGCATCATTTCTTCGCTACTGTTGGCATTGAGCCCCCTGAATGCGGTGGAGTCTATGGCGATCATGATGTTTGCCGGTGCGGCGCTGTCGGCGCTCATGGTGTGGCTACCCTCCCGTAAGCGGAGCGCTCGCTAAGCTGGGTCTAGACGAATACTAGAGGCATGTGGCCCGGTCGTTTGATAGACCGGGCCACATCGCAAATCGTTATCTGTGTAAGGTGAAAGGAGTCGCCGTGACGGTATCGTGTGACGAAGTTTTCGAAATCCTGCGGGGCGTGGTGCCCCGCCTGGAGGAGGCGCTTCCCGGCTGGTCGGTGCGCCCCAACATCACGGGTACCGGCGCGGTGGGGCTCTACCTGGACGGCCCCGCAATCTACCGGGACGGCGAGCCCCTGGCCGGCGTGAACGCCGAGGGTGAGCCGGTCGTTCGGCACCTGTGCGGTACGATTCAGACCGCCGACCGCGGCCTGCCGCAGGAGCTCGGGCAGGTGCGCTACCAGTACATCCTGGGCGTGAGCGTGGCGGAGCACGAGAGCGAGTATCCCGAGCTGGCCGACCTGGCGAGCGTGGGGGAGCCGAGCTGGGTTCCTGCGCTGAGGGCCCTGGAGGCGCTGGTGGAGTCCGAGGGCCGCGAGGCGCTGTTCATCAGCCGCGGCGGGTACGTGCCGGGTCGCCGCGCCCTGGGTAAGCGCCGTGTGGCGCTGCGGCGCGAGTTCTTCCCCGGTAAGCCCTGGCTGGGTTTGGGCACGATTGACTGGTGTGCGGGCGTGCGCTCGACCCCGGTGTACGCCGAGGATCTGGTGGCTCTGGTGGCCGCGGCGACGCGCCTGGCGAGCGGCTGGGATGCCGCCCTGCGCGCTGTCTCTGCGGACAGTTAAAAGTAGTTAAAACAGAGCGGCGCATCCGACCCGGAAAAGGGAAGGATGCGCCGCTTCTGTGTAAGCTCTAACGTTTAGTGGTTTAGCCCAGTGCCTCAGCCAGCTTGAACGAGTCAAGCCGTATCAAGCCGCATGCGATATTGCCTTATCGATAGCATGCAAGGGTGATGCATCCTGCTGCCTCTACGGGGGCGTAACCGTAGCGTTTGTAGAGCGCAACGGCGTGATCACTAGCGGTGTCGGTAGTAATGAGTCGCTGTCGAATGTCTTCTCGGTCAAAGTCCTCAATGACACGCTTTAGAAGCGCAGAACCAACGCCCTGTCGTTGGGCGTGCGGATGCACTAGGAGGTCCTGAATGTAGGCGATAGAATGTCCATCCCCGACGGCGCGGACTAGCCCGACGAGCCGTCCCGTTCCGTCCGTGGTTGCCTCTCGTGCGGTGTAGAGATACCGCGATCCTTCCACCATCGGGACGAGACGTTCGGGTGTTTTGGTATAGGCACTCCAGCCCACAGAATCGTAAAGCTCAGTAAGTTCTTCCACGCTGGGAAGGGGGCTGGTGGAGTCCAAAATACAGTACCGCATACAGGCATTGTATAGCGCCAAATTGGGGGAGTTTAGAAACTGCTACCCAACACGTTGCTGGGCTTGAGAACATAGAGGAAGCGGCGCATCCGACCCGTAAAGGGGTGGATGCGCCGCTTCTGTGTAAGCTCTAACGCTTAGTGGGTTTAGCCCAGTGCCTCAGCCAGCTGAATGCCCTGTGCCACGCCACCGAGGGTTGCAGCAATACGGATCAGGTCGTTGACCTGCTCCTTGGTTGCGCCCTCTTCGCGCAGGGTGTGCTCGTGAGCCTCAACGCAGTGGGAGCAGCCGTTGACTGCGGACACTGCCAGTGCGAACATCTCGAAGTCCAGCTTCTCAATGCCACCGTTCTTACCGATAATCTGCATGCGCAGGTTTGCACGCTGGTCATCGTATGCACCATTCAGGAAGCCACGGGTGCGGTAGAAGATGTTGTTCATGCCCATGATGGATGCAGCACCCAGAGCAGCCTCGTAAGCGGTGTCGCTCAGGTGCTCCTTAGCCTCTGCAGCAATCTCAACAACAACAGAGTCAACCTTGGTTGCTGCTGCGGTTGCGAGGATTGCGCCCCAGAGCTGCTGCTCGGTCAGGGAGGTGATGCGGGGCAGGGAGGACAGGTTGAGGTTCATGTCCTTCGCGTAGGAAGGCAGAGCGGAACGCAGGTTATCGATGCTCATGGATTACTTCATCTCCTTGAATGCGTCGATGGTTGCTGCACCCTTCTGCCAGTTGCATGCGCACAGCTCGTCGGACTGCAGTGCGTCCAGCTGGCGGAGCACCTCGTCGGTGTTACGGCCGACGGAGTCAGCGGTAATGGAGACCGACTGGATGGTGTTGTGGGGGTCGATGATGAAGGTTGCGCGGTCTGCAACGCCGTCCTTGTTCAGGATGCCCAGTGCTGCGGTCAGTTCGCGCTTGAGGTCGGATGCCATGACGATGGGCAGGTCCACGAGCTCTTCGTGGGAGCGGCGCCATGCGTAGTGGGTGTACTCGTTGTCAACGGAAACACCGATTACCTGGGTGTCGCGTGCCTCGAACTCGTCAGCGAGCTTGCCGAATGCAGCAATCTCGGTGGGGCAAACGAAGGTGAAGTCCTTCGGCCAGAAGAAGACGACGCGCCAGGTGTCTTCGTCCAGACCCTCGGAGGAGACGGTGGTGAAGTAGTCTTCGGGCTTGGTTGCTTCGATGTCAGCCAGCTTACCGGGGACAACGCCGGTGAGCTCGTATGCGGGGAACTGGTCGCCGATGGTCAGAACTGCCATGGTGTTCTTCTTTCTATTTCGTGCCGCGCTGATTCGTTGCGCGGCGCTTGTTCTAAGTGGTGCCCAATGGGCGGGCTCGATGACTATTTTATTATGAATAATTCATAATAATCAAGTGATGACGGGTGAAAATGCGAGTATTAAGTCGTGATTTGCGTCACTGAATATTCTGGGATGTTCACAAAAGCTTTTCCGACGCACAAACCCGAGGGTTTAAGCTCGAACCATGACCCCCGAACACAGCGACTTTTCTGAGCACAGCGAACACGTAGAGCCCAACCAGCCCGAACTCATTACCGAGCGCCTCACCCTCCGCCACCTGCGCGAGGCGGATATCCCCAACATCGTGGAATCCTGCCGCGACGAAGAAACCCTCCGCTACACCCGCATTCCCTTGAACTACACGCGCGCCGACGCCGAGGACTACCTGCTCACCACTGCCCGCCAGATTGCCGCCGGGCAGATCCAGCGCTGGGCGATTGACGCTTCCGGCGTGTTTGCCGGAACCATTGAATTACGCCTGGCTGACGGCACCCCCGAAAGCCCCGGAACCCGCGCCGAACTGGGCTATTACGCCGCCCCGAAGGCGCGCGGAAAAGGCTATATGACCGATGCGCTGCGAGCCATCCTCGGCTACGCTTTCGACCCACTCGGGCTGGGCCTCGAGACCGTCCGCTGGACCGCCCTGGCGGGTAACGAGGCATCCGAACGAGTGGCGGTTAAAGCGGGTTTCACCGGCATCTACGACGATATTGACCCGAACTCCGGCCGCCCCGACAAGAACGGTCACCCGGTGCAGCATCGGGTGCGCCGCGCCGATATGACCCGCGCGCAATTCGCGGCGCTCTGGGCTAACTAAACTGCGCTAACTAAACCGCGCTCTGGACGTAACGTGCATGGGGTTGAGCGGGAGCCCATGAGAAAGCCCCGCAATCTAGCTACCTGATGCCGAAGCCGCGGAACGAGCCGTTCGGCTCCTCCCACTCGACGAGAACCTCATCCACGCGCCCGGCGGTGTCGTCACCGCGCAGCACATCCACCAGGCGAGCGCAGGAGGCGGCGGTACCCTCCGCAACGACCTTCACGCGCCCGTCGTCGAGGTTCTCGGCGTAGCCGGTCAGGCCCATGGGCTTGGCGGTTCCGGCGCACCACCAGCGGAAACCCACACCCTGCACTTTGCCGCTGACGAAAGCGACGAGGCGGATTTCGGCGGGTTCTGCCGGGGTGCGGTCGGTGAAGAAATCAAAGAAACCCATGGGTCCTCCCGTGGTCGTCTCGTTGAGGGTGGTTTGATGGGGTGAGCGCCGGTTGCGGCGCCCGGATTAGCTTTATAGCTTCAGTCTAGTGGGTTCAGAGTGCTTCGGGGTGGCATCAGGGCGCCTGTTGCCTGGTTGCCTCGCGCACGCGTCGTGAACAGCTGAATTAGGGTAGAGCAACCGGAGCCGTGCCCACAAGGGGAGTAAGATGGGGTGATATTTATTAGCGGCAACGCTGAACACGCAGACTGTACCCGCAACGCTCATCCACTGGAGGATCATGAGTTCCCGCCCCAAGAAAGCGCCTCTCGTCGGTAACCCGGCGAAGGCACCGTACAAGCCCTGGCCTGCTCTCTGGTCCCTGGTTGTTGGCTTCTTCATGATTCTGGTGGACGGCAATATTGTCACCATCGCCCTGCCGCACATGCTGCAGGATTTGGATGCGTCGCTGTCGGCGGGCATGTGGGTGACGAGCGCCTACCTGCTGGCGTATGCGGTGCCGCTGCTCATTACCGGCCGTATGGGTGACCGCTTCGGTCAGAAGAACCTGTACATGATCGGTATGGGTATTTTTACGCTTGCTTCCCTGTGGTGTGGTCTGGCGCCGAGCGTTGAGTCGCTGATTACTGCCCGCGTGGTGCAGGGCCTGGGTGCGTCGCTGATGACCCCGCAGACCATGTCTCTGATTACGCTGATGTTCCCGCCGAATGCGCGCGGTGTTGCGATGAGTATTTGGGGTGCGACTGCGGGTGTCGCCTCGCTGGTTGGCCCGATTCTGGGTGGCGTGCTGGTGGATACCCTCAGCTGGGGCTGGATTTTCTTTATCAACATTCCGGTTGGCCTGGTCGGTCTGTTCTTGGCGTGGCGTAACGTGCCGGTGTTTGAGCAGAAGAAGCACAGCTTCGACTGGCTGGGTGTGGTCCTGTCGGCGGTCGGACTGTTCCTGCTGGTCTTCGGCATTCAGGAAGGCGCCACCTACAACTGGGGCATCATGACCGATTCGTTCCTGGGTACCGGTATTGCGGTGAGCGTGTGGGGCCTGATTATTGCCGGCATTCTGGTGCTGGGCCTGTTTATTGGTTGGCAGGCGGTGAACCGCAAGGAGCCGCTGGTGCCGTTGAGCCTGTTCAGCGACCGTAACTTCTCGGTGTCGAATGTGGCCATCGCGGCAATGGGCGTGGTTGCTATCAGTATGGCGTTCCCGCTGACCCTGTACCTGCAGCAGGTGGAGGGTCTGGACCCGACTCAGGCTGCACTGATGACCGCCCCGATGGCGCTGTTCTCGGGCGCATTGGCGCCGGTGGTGGGTGTGCGCCTGAACCGTAACGACCCGAAGTGGATTGCCGTGATTGGCTTTACGCTGCTGGTTGTTGGTTTTGCCCTGCTCCGCCCGACGATGGTCGCGGACGGCAACCTGTGGCTGATGGTTGGCCCGATGATTATTCTGGGCGCGGCGAACGCCTGCATTTGGGGTCCGCTGTCGGTGTCGGCGACCCGTAACCTGCCGCCGCAGCGTGCCGGTGCCGGTTCGGGCGTGTATAACGAGACTCGTCAGATGGCGTCGGTGCTCGGTTCGGCTGCGATTACCACGATTATGGCGTCTGCGATTACCTCGCACCTGTCCGCGTTGGGTCCTGCTACCGCAGCGGGCGGTAGCTCTCACGGCGGTGCTGGAGGCGGCGTACTTCCGCAGATGCTGCGTGAACCCTACGCGGCGGCAATGGCAGATTCCATGATGCTTCCCCTGGTTGCCGCAGCAGTGGGCGCGGTCGTGTGCCTGTTCTACGCCTCCATGAAGACCTCCGAGGCGAAGGGTGCCGCGCAGAACGCTGAGGTGGAGGCCACTAAGTAGAAGGCTTATCAGAGCGCTTTTAGGCATAAGCGGTGCATAACCTGAGATACGGTGCAAATACTGGGACAAACTAGATGCACGCTGTGTATGATGAAGCGGGTCACCGTCGAACAGAAGGGGAGCCAAGAATGGTTCCTTTGCCTCCACCGGAGGGTTCGGCAGTGACCCGCTATCTTTTAAACGCCGTGCTCACTTGCGGCACGCCGGGTGCATACCGGCGACAGCGACACATATGACCACCGCACCGCGTGGCTTGGCTACCATTTGATACTTCTACTCACCAGAGATGCACTGTACGCAACGTCAGATGGAGCAATCTAACGCGCGGTCAAGACACGAAGAGAGATCCCATGTCTTTTCTGACCTCAAATCGCGTGGTGCGTACCGCGCTCGCTTCGGCGGCACTGCTGGTGCTCGGCACTGTTGCTGCCCCCGCAGCACAGGCGTACAACCCGGACATTGATGGCGACGGCATCCCCAACACCTGGGAGATGAAGGGCTACGACGCCGACGGCGACGGCAAAATCGACGTGGACTACCCCGGCATGGGCGCCAACCCGCTGAAGAAGGACATCTTCGTCGAGATGGACTACATGCCCGGCCTGCTCGCTAGCGAAGAAGAGCTCGACCGCATCACCGAATCCTTCGCCCAGCTTCCCCTCCGCAACCCGAACGGCACCACCGGCATCAACATCCACCTGGAGAAAGAGAGATGGCTAAAATCCCCACCTTGAGTTTGGTATTTTTGCCATTGTCTTCCTTGATTTGTTCAAGATCTTGAGCCAAAATCCTCACTTCCTCTTTCTAAAATCTAGTTTTTAAAAAAATAGGCTATCTACCAGAAGTAGATAGCCTATTTTTTATGAGATGCTTGGGTGCTTACGCTTTCAATTTGTCAAACTTTGCTTTGACATTCGCCTTGAATTCTTCAAGCTTAGCCTTGCGTTCGGCTTTACGCTCAGCCTTCATCTGTGCACGCGCCTGGTTGTAGAGGTCTTCTTGGACTTGCAGAGCTGCTTCGATTTCGGCTACGACGGTTGCTACATCCCAACGCACGATTTGGGTGTCGTACTTGGTGAAGTAAGCATCGATGACTGCTTCGTTGTCTTCTTGCACCAAGGCAACAACGGCTGTTTCACCGTTAGTCAATTTTTGAGAAACAACGTCAATCAGGCCAGCTTCTGCCGTATCAACGGTATCACCAGCAACCAAACCATAGAGGCTACCAATACCATAACCAAACAAGACGCCGATAGGACCACCCAAAAGCCCGATAACTGCACCGAGCAAGCCACCTTCTAGGGTTGCATCCGTCGTTGAATCTTCAAAATCATAGCGTTCTTTTTCAACGATATGACCGTTTTCATTTTTGACCAGGGCGATTTGAGCAACCTTGGTCGTCTGAGTTTGGCGGAAAGCCTTCAAATCTGCAAAGGACTGATAAGCTTCGCTTTCGGTGTTAAAGACTGAAATTACTAGGTTTTCCATAGTTGGTACCTCGTTCCTAAAGACTATATATACATTGTAATACAGTTCTCTTTTTTGGGAACTACTTTTTGCGACAATTTACCTCGGCGGCAGCCGGTAGGCTGAGTCCTAAAGCAGAGGGGCCCGGCATCCAGTATGGATGCCGGGCCCCTCTCTGCTTGCTGTGGCGTTAGCGGCTGATGGTTGCCGAAGCGCGCAAACCAGCCAGATCCTGGAAGGTGTACTCGCCACCCTCGGTCAGCTGCATTGCGACGCTACCGCTGGTGATCTGAGCGGTGGTGGTCAGAGTGTAGCTGGAGGTCACCTCGGTGAAGTACACCGGAACCAGCGAAGCCAGCACCTGTGCGTAGCTCACGCCGTCCTTCGCGGTGGCTTCCAGGTAGTCGGAGGTGCGGATGTCCAGTACGCCGGTCCAGACGTTGTCCTCGATGGTCGGCTCGTAGAACTTCGCAGTGTATGCGATGCCGTTGAACGCCGCCACGGCGGGGTTGTTGGTCTTCGCGCCACCTTCGCTCTTAGCGAGTGCCGGGATCTCAACGTCGTTATCGACGTCCCACAGTAGCGGGTCGGTGACATCCTCGGCGGTGGGGAAAGTGAACTCGAAGGTCACCTGCAGGTGCGCCTGAGGGTACAGCCAGGAGCTGCCCTGGAACTCGCCCTTGGAGTTGATGGGTGCGGAAATCCACAGACCTGCACCACCGTACAGGCCTGCACCGACGCTACCGCCGGGGGTGAAGGTGCCGCCGCCGGCGCTCCGCGGGGTGGTGGAGGTTGCGGTGATGTTGGGTACCTGCACGGTGTAGGAGTCCAGGCCGTAGCGGGTATCAAAGTCGTTGGCGGGGTTCGAGTTGAACGCCTGAGTGAAGACACCGAACTTCAGGGTCGGGGTTTCCTGCGCATCGGTGGACGCCGCGTAGGCGGGTACCGCCGCTGCGGTTGCGATGACGGGGGTGCTCCACGCGGCACCCTTGATGAGGGCGCGGCGGTTCAGACCGTTAGTGGTGTTCGAGGAAGAAGTCATGGGATCTCTCTTGTCATTAAGAATGTGGTGATGCATGTGATTTGAATTACTGATACTCTAATGTAATTCAGCTCATCTTCAAAATTATCTCAACTTTTACCTCAATGTATGAACATTGCGGCACCCAGCTCACCTAACACGTGAAACGGGAGCATCATGGAAACCGAGGAGAACGCCCTCCCGGAAAACTCCATCGAAACACCACCGGAACATTATCGGTCACCACACACTAAGGAACACAACATGGCATTTCTGAAGAGCGCACGCGTCACGCTTGCCTCCCTCGCAGTGCTCTGCCTGGGCACTATCGCAGCCCCCGCAGCAAACGCCTACAGCCCCGACATCGACGGCGACGGCATCCCCAATACCTGGGAACTGAAGGGCTACGACGCTGACGGCGACGGCAAAATCGACGTCGACTTCCCCGCAATGGGCGCAGACCCCAACCACAAGGACATCTTCGTCGAGATGGACTACATGGCAGGCCTGTTGCCCAGCGAAGACGAACTGGACCGCATCACCAAGATTTACGCCGACCTGCCCCTGCGCAACCCCGACGGCACCCACGGCGTGAACATCCACCTGGACGCAGGTGACGCCCGCAGCGCCAAGTACAACCTGGGCGGCGGCAACGAAATCAGCTACCAGGCACTCGACAGCGAGTTCAAGGCACTCCACCGCATCAAGGCGACCGAAGGTAAGTTCAACCCCGCCCGCGAAGGCACCTTCCACTACGTCATCTGGGGCGATTACTACGACAACAGCACCTCCTCCGGCATTGCTAACTTCGGCGGCCGCAACCTCATGGTCACCGTCGGCCCGCACTTCTGGGGCAAGGCAACCAGCGACATCCGCGTGGCAGTGTTCGTGCACGAGCTCGGCCACAACCTCGCCCTGAGCCACGGCGGCTGGGACGAAATCAACTACAAGCCCAACTACTACAGCGTCATGAACTACCAGTACACCCTCACCGGCGTGCCCATGGCTGACGGTAGCCGCTACTTCGGCTACTCCACCGCCGAGTACCGCATGCTCAACGAGGCGAAGCTGTACGAGGCGCGCGGCTTCGGTCCTCGCGCGGCTGGCTTCCTGTACAAGGGCAAGCCCGCCAACCAGCCGATTGACTTCAACGGCAACGGCAAGATTGATACCGAGCCGGTGTCCGTGGACCTGAACGGTGACGGCATGATCACGAACCTGGGCGCGGCAAGCGATGTGAAGATGATCCGCTTCCAGGCGACCGAGCACCCCGAGAAGGACAAGGGCCCCGAGCACATTGAGCCGAGCGGCATTACCGCCGAACACGCTCGTTCGCTGGGCCTGATCAAGTAGGCTGACTGGACGGTGCAACGCCAACAAAAAGCCCTGTCAGCTTAGTAAAATGGCATAGCAAAAGGTGCGGATACCGAATCAGCATTCGGTATCCGCACCTTTACTCTATGTAGATTTTAGCTCAGCGCAGCTTTCAGCGCAGCGCTCAGCTCAGCAGCAGAGCCTAGACAGCCTCGCTCACGCGGCCGGTATCCACCAGCACCTGCGCAATGTGGCCCAGTGCCTCCTCATTCTGCAGCGAAGAAACATCGCCCAACGAGCGGCCCTGGTACAGCTCACCGAGCAGACGGCGAGTAATCTTACCCGAACGGGTCTTCGGGATATCGGCAACCGCCACAACGTCCTTCGGCTTAGCAATCGGGCCAATGTGCTCACGCACGTGTGCGGTCAGCGCCGCCTTAAGCTCATCCTCAGTCAGGTCCTTACCCTCATCGGTGAGCGTCACGTAGGCGACCGCCTGGTGACCGGTCAGCTCATCCTCCACGGGGCAGACACCAGCCTCAACCACAGCCGGGTGAGTCACCAGAGCCGACTCAATCTCAATCGTGGACAGGCGGTGACCGGAAATGTTAATCACGTCATCAATACGGCCGAGGATGTACACGTTACCCTCTTCGTCTTCCTTCGCGCCGTCGCCAGCCAGGAACCAGCCGCGCTCGCCGTAGTGACGCCAGTAGGAATCCAGGAAACGCTGCGGGTTCTGCCACACGGTACGAGCCATCGAGGGGCCAATCTTATCGACCACGATGAAGCCCTGCTTACCCGGTTCGACCGGGTCGCCGTGCTCATCCACCACGCGGGTGGACACGCCGGGAACGGCGCGGGTAGCGCAACCGGGCAGGGGAGTGCAGTGCGGGGTACCCTCCGGGTAGGTGCCCTCGGGTGCGAACGCGGGGTCGTGCGGGCGCGGGGAGCACACGGTCGAGCCGGTCTCCGACTGCCACCAGGTGTCGATGAACGCCGCGGTGCCGCCGCCCACGTGCTCGCGCAGCCAGCGCCACGCCTCCGGGTTGATGGATTCACCCACCGAACCGAGCAGACGCACGGTCGAGAAGTCGTACTTGCCGGGCTCCGGGCCGTTCGGGAACGCACCCATGAGCGAACGAATCAGGGTCGGGGCGGTGTAGTAGTTGGTCACGCCGTAGCGTTCGATAACCTCAAAGTGGCGGCCGTAGTGCGGGGTGTTCGGGGTACCCTCGTAAATCACCTCGGAGACACCGTTAACCAGCGGACCGTAAATTTCATAGGTGTGCGCGGTAACCCACGCCAGGTCGGCGGTGCACCAGTGAACGGTGGACTCAACCTTTTCCGGGTCGTTAACAGCCGACAGCTCGTCGGGGCGCAGCACGCCGTTCTCGTCCACGTAATCCGGCAGCAGATCGTAGAGCAGCGCGTGGGTGTACGCGGTCTGCACCAGGTATCCAGCCATGGTGTGCACCAGGCCCTTGGGCTTACCGGTCGTGCCGGAGGTGTAAATAATGAACAGCGGATCCTCTGCGTCGTGCAGTTCGTAGGCGTGAGTATCCGGCTGGTCGTCCACCAGGTCGTGGTACCAGACGTCGCGGCCCTCAGTCCACGGCACAGCGGCGTGCGCTACCGGGTCGGAGGCGCTGGTGCGGTCCACCACGATGACGTGCTCAATGTTGTTCTCACCGGAGCATGCTTCGTCGGCGTTGACCTTCACGGGAACGACTTTGCCGCGGCGGTTTTGGCCGTCAGTGGTGATGAGAACCTTCGCGCCGGTGTCTTCCACACGGAACTTCAGCGCCTCGGCGGAGAAACCACCGAAGACGAGGGAATGGATCGCGCCAATACGCGCGCAGGCGAGGGTGAAAATAATGGTTTCGGGGATGACGGGCAGGTAGATGACCACACGGTCACCCTTGCGCACGCCCAGGGACAGCAGGCCGTTCGCTGCCTTCGCGATGCGGCGCTGCAGTTCGGCGTAGGTGATGGCTTCACGGTCGCCGGGTTCACCTTCAAAGTAGAGGGCTACCTTGTCGCCGCGGCCCGCCTCCACGTGGCGGTCTACGCAGTTGTAGGCGACGTTCAGCTTGCCGCCCTCGAACCACTTAATTTCGGGGATCGTGAACTGTTCGATGCCTTCCTCATCGAAGCCGAGGGACTTCGGCTTCTCGAAGCGGTGCGCAGTGTGCCAGGGCTCAGCCCAGGTGAGTCGCTGCGCCTGCTTCTCCCAGAACGCGACGCGCGCCTCGTCGGATTCGTGGGCGGGGTTCGGGGTGGGGTTCAGCGGGTCGGTGAACGAGTAGGGGGTGGGCAGTCCCATTATTCTCCCATCGGTTGCTGGCATTAGCACCCTTGCTCGCCGTGCCGCTGTCTGTGTGACCGTGGGGTCTGTGTGTGCGTTGGCGAGGGGGTTGCTGCGACGTCACGGAGCCAGGTCTCTCGGTCGCTCTGGATGGTTTGCCTTCTTAGTAAAGCGCGCCCGAGGGGGTGGACGCAAAGGGAACCGTCATATTCGGTGTGCTGTGTATCGGTTCGTAATATAACGACATATTTAAAGACCCCGCCCCGCGCTCACTGCTGTGGGGCGCGGGGCGGGGCACATCATCATCATTCAGTAGGCGACAGGTTTCCCCGCCGACTTCTTTCTCCGGCGCGTAGCGATGATTTGCTCACTGTCGGGAGCAACCACGCGGCGGACATCTCTCCTAAAACTCAGCATGAACGCCGAGCCTTCTCTATTAGTTGCTGGGGTACTTCGCCTTCACCCAGCGCTCGAAAACACCCACCAGCGCGTCGGTAATCTTACCGAGCACCGCCAGCGCCACAATAGCCAGCAGCAGGCGGTCGGTGCGGCCGTTGTTCTGCGAATCGGTCAGCAGATAACCCAGACCCATGGACGCACCCAGAAGCTCGGCGGCGACCAGGAACAGCCACGCCTGAGCCAGCGCCAGACGCAGACCCGAAACGACCGACGGCAGAACCGCGGGAAGCTGAACCGTGGTGAACAGGCGCAGACCCTTCAGACCGAAGGCGCGTGCCGCCTCCACAAGCTTGGGATCAACGTGCGCCAGAGCCGCAGAAACCGTGGTGTACACCGGGAAGAACGCACCAATAGCAACCAGGGTCACCTTGGAATTCTCGCCGATACCGATCCACAGCAGAAGCAGCGGAACCCACGCCAGGGACGGCACGGCACGCAACGCACCAATGGTCGGTGCGGCAATCAGACGCACCGGCGCAGACAAGCCAATCAGCGCACCCAGCACCAGGCCGAGCACGGCACCAATACCGAAACCAATCAGCACACGCTGAGTAGAAATCGCCACGTGGCGGCCCAACTCACCGCGCTGCGCCAGCTCAACACCGGCGCTGACCACACGGTCGGGGGAGGGCAGCTGAACCTGGGTGAACACGCCGTTCGTGCTCAGAATGTACCAGAGGGCAATCAGCGCCAGGGGAAGAATCAGGCCCAGGTACTGCTTACCGGCGAACGGGTTCGACGGCAGCTTCACGGAAGAGACACGCTTCTCGGCACGCTCAGCGCGAGCGCTGGAGGCGGCGGTAATCGTTGCGGCGGTCATTACTTCTCAACCACCTTTGCGATCTTCTCAACGGCTGCGCTGTCAGCCTTCTTTGCGAACTGGTCGTCCACAATGCTGTTCAGTGCCTTGTCCACGTCGGACTGGGAGGGAACGTCGCCGGACTCCACCAGAATCGGGCCGACACCCTTGAGAACCTCAACCTGCTTAGCGCCCGGAACCGGATCGATATCCAGGTGGGTGCGCTCCATGACGACCTGAGCGGTCTCGTGCTTAATGCCGGACTCCTCCTCGACAATCTTCACAGCCTCTTCGGGGTTCTTCTTAGCCCAGGCGCGAGCGTACTCGTACACGTCCACGATGGTCTGTGCGGCGGTCGGGTTGGACTGAATGAACTTCTCGGTCGCGTTCAGGAATCCGTAGGTGTTGAAGTTCAGGTTGCGGTAGAAGAGCACGTCGCCGCTTTCCACCTCGGCGGCAGCCATGATCGGGTCCAGACCGCTCCACGCGTTGACCTGACCGTTATCCAGGGCGGTGCGGCCGTCGGCGTGCTGCAGGTTCTGAATGGTCAGGTCCGAAGCGGAAATACCCTCCTGCTTGAGTGCCTGCAGCAGCAGGAAGTACGGGTCGGTACCCTTGGTCACGGCAACGGTCTTACCCTTCAGGTCCGCAACCTTAGTGATGCCCGAATCCTTGCGGGTCACCAGCGCCGACCATTCCGGCTGCGAGTAGAGGCTAATGACCTTGATGGGGGAACCATTAGCGCGTGCCAGCAGCGCCGCCGAACCGGCGGTCGAGCCAACATCAATATTGCCGCTACGCAGCGCCTCATTCGCCTTGTTCGAGCCGGCCGACTTGACCCACTCAACCTTCTTACCCTCGGCGGCAAGGGCGGTCTCAAGCCAACCCTTCTTGCGGATAATCAGGGACAGCGGGTTGTAGGTCGCGTAGTCAATGGTCACGGTGTTCTGATTGCCACCACCGGCAGCACCGGAGGCGTTAGCGGAACCGGAACCTTCGCCAGCGCAGGCGCTGAGCAGAGTAGCAAAAGCGGCGGCTGCGGCAAAGGACTTGAGGGTGGTACGGCGAGACGGGGAGTAAGTCATGATGAAATCTTTTCGCTTCTGAAGATGATGATGTGATGTGTAAGAAATGCGTTTCGTGGCGGCTTTAGGCGTTATCTTCCACGCCGAGCTCAGCCAACAGTTCGCTGCGCAGGGCCGTGATCTCTGCATCGGCGCGGTCACGCGGGTGAGAACGGTCAACGGTCACAATGCGCTGGATGGTGGCGGGCGCCTCCGGGGTGTCCTTACCGAGGACAATCACCCGGTCAGAGAGGTACAGCGCCTCTTCCACATCGTGGGTGACCAGCAGAATCGTGGTCGGGTCTTGACGGTGCACGTCCAACAGCAAGTCCTGCATGTTGATGCGGGTCAGCGCGTCCAGAGCACCGAAGGGCTCGTCGAGCAGCAGCACGCCGGGGTTGCGTGCGAGCGCTCGCGCCAGGGAAACGCGCTGAGCCATACCGCCTGAAATTTCCTTGGGACGGTGGGTTGCGTATTCGCCCAGTCCGACCAGGTCGAGCAGGCGCGCTACGGATGCTGCGCCTTCAGATTTTTTGGTGCCCTGCGGCAGTCCGAGAGCCACGTTGTCGGCGACGGTGCGCCAAGGGAGCAGGCGCGGTTCCTGAAAGCCGATAGCTACGCGGGGGTCGAGGCCGGTCACTGCCTTCTCGCCGATACGTACGGTACCTGCGGTGATGCGGTTCAGGCCTGCTGCTGCACGCAGGAGGGTGGATTTGCCGCATCCGGAGGAGCCGATGACGGAGATAATCTCGCCGGGGGCTGCGGTGAAGGAGACTCCACGAAGAACTTCGTGGGTTCCGCCGGGCACGGGGAAAGATTGTCCGACGTCTTCAAAGCTCAGGGGGACGGCGGCGGTGGATACGGCACGGCGGCCGTTCTTTTCACTGGTGGGTACGTCAGTTACTGCACTGTTGAGTGTCATGTCACTTCCATCGTTCCTGGCGTTAGCACCGGGGGCGGAAGAATCCGTGCCGGTTGCTGCGACGTCGTGGAGCCAGGTCTCTCAGTCGCTCTGGATGGTTTGCTTCTCCCACCCTATGGGCTGTGGCGTGCCTCAATCAACCCGACGGGCGCGTATGAATTTCTATGACCGTATATTTCGCATTTATCACGAAATATTTCGGTTCTACGTCACAAAAAGATTTTTTCGTCACAAACGTGACCTCCCTCCCGCGCGCCCCGTACACTCAAACCACGAGATCATGAGTCCCGGCGCTAAGCTCTGGCTAGCCGGGCGGCAACCCTCTCCCGTAGCGGGGTGCCCCAGATGATGATCTGGCCTCAATGAAAAGAGGCAAGTACGGCGCGAACGCGCCACCTGCACGAAGGCCACCACCGAACGCAGAAGGCAAGAAGGAGGCGGCGCGCGGGGTGCAGGGCACTAACCCGATCGTCCCCCCCGATCATTCGCGAAAGGAAAATCGATGGCTGAGCAGAAGAAGCGCATCGTAGTTAACGCATTCGAAATGACCTGCATTGGTCACCAGAGCTTCGACCTCTGGCGTCACCCGCGCTCTCGCGCAACCGAGTACAACACCATCAAGTACTGGACTGACCTGGCTAAGACCCTTGAGCGCGGCCTGTTTGACGCCGTGTTCATCGCTGACGTTGTTGGTATCTACGACGTGTACAAGAACTCTGCCGCTCCCGCCATTGAGGGTGCCGCTCAGGTTCCCGTGAATGACCCCGCGACCCAGATTTCTGCAATGGCTGCAGTGACCGAGCACCTCGGCTTCGGTGTGACTGCTGCCGCTACTTTCGAGCAGCCCTACACTCTGGCTCGCCGCTACGCCTCCCTCGACCACCTCACTGAGGGCCGCGTCGGCTTCAACGTTGTAACTTCTTACCTGCCGTCGGCTGCTGAGAACCAGGGCCTGCCCACCCAGATCCCGCACGACGAGCGCTACGAAATCGCCGACGAGTTCCTGGACGTCTGCTACAAGCTGTGGGAAGGCTCCTGGGAAGACGGCGCAGTCATCAAGGACCGCGAGCGCGGCATCTACGCTGACCCCTCCAAGGTCCACCCGATTGGTCACAAGGGCAAGTACTTCTCCGTACCCGGCATCTCCCTGACCGAGCCGAGCCCGCAGCGCACCCCCGTGATCTTCCAGGCTGGCGCATCCAGCCGCGGCCAGAAGTTCTCCGGTAAGCACGCTGAGGCTGTGTTCATCAGCGCCCTGCGCCCGGACCTGACCCGCGTTGTGACCGACCGTATTCGTGCCGCTGCCGAGGAGCAGGGCCGTAGCCGCGACGACGTCAAGATCCTCGCAATGCTCTCCGTCATCGTGGATGAGACCGAAGAGAAGGCAAAGGCAAAGTACGAGGAGTACAAGAAGTACATCAACCTCGAATCTGCACAGGCTATCATCGGCGGCTGGTCCGGTGTTGACCTGTCCCAGTTCGACGAGGACGAGGTCCTGAACTACGTGCAGACCGAGTCGATTCAGTCCTTCCTGACCCCCTTCACCCTGCAGGCGAAGGACAAGAAGTGGACCCGCAAGGCTATCGCCGAGCACACCACCATCGGTGGCATGGGCGAGGTCATTGTTGGTGACCCGGTTCAGGTTGCTGACGAGCTCGAGCGCTGGATTGACGAGGGTGGCCTGGACGGCATCAACCTCGCGTACCACGTCTCCCCGGGTTCCTTCGAGGACTTCATCGAGTACGTTGTGCCCGAGCTGCAGAAGCGCGGCCGCTACCGCACCGAGTACGAGGGCAACACCCTGCGTGAGAACATCTTCGGTAAGGGCCACACCAAGGTCGCTGACAGCCACCCGGCTGCTAAGTACCGCGGCGCATACGTGGGTAAGCCTTCCGCGGCTGACACCCCGGCTCGCGCAATCGCTGAATAAGCGTTGCCGCTGATGCGTACCGTGTAGGTTCGCTCAAACTTAACGATTGAAAACAAGAACGCCCGTTCTGCTGAGGACTGTGTCCTCGGCGGAGCGGGCGTTTCTCTGCGCTGTGCTTTCTCTATACTGGGTGGCATGACTGAACTAAACCATGATGACCGCTGCCCCTGCTCGAGCGGCGAGGTGTACGGCGCCTGCTGCGGCAGGTTCCTGGGCGAGTTTGCCGCCTCCGGCACGCTGACTGCGCCTGCGCCGGAGCAGCTGATGCGCTCGCGTTTTACCGCCTTTGCGGTTGGCGATGCGGCGTACCTGTTGGCGAGCTGGCATCCGAGCACTCGCCCGGGCACCCTGGAGTTGGAGGACGATATCCGCTGGTATCGCCTGGATATTCTGGGTGCTTCGGGTGGTCCCTTTGACGCCTCCGGTACGGTGGAGTTTATCGCCTACTACCGTTCGGTGCCGGGCACTCCTGCGGAGGAGCGGGTGAAGGGCAGTATGCATGAGCTGTCGCGCTTTGAGAAGGTGGACGGCGCCTGGTTCTATGTGGATGGTGACGTCCGCTAACTCTAGCTCTCGTCGCCCCTGTCTCGTGCAGGGTGCGGGCACATAAAGAAATGGCAGAATCATTCCGAAACCGGAACGATTCTGCCATTTCTTGTTTTAGTTAGCTTCTATCTTTTAGAAGCTTTTCAAGATATTTCTCTAAACGAGAGGCTACCTCCAGCTCACGGTCAGAAATAATGCCGGTATATTCGTGAACCGACCTCGAAATACCGTCATGAAGGCGATATATCTGTTTTCCAGAAAGCGTCGGGATATCTCGACGCTCTTGAGAATTAAGAACCGAAGACAAAAGAATAATGTCTCGGAAATGCCGACTTTTATCGGAATCTCCATTGTTGAGCAGAGCCGATACCTTCTCGTAAAGAGCGCCCAAACCATCAGGAACATTGACTGTAAATTGGCGGTCAGCGCAGAGTACAGATGCTTTACGGGTGCGTTCAAGCCCAAACTGGGCACCACGAGTCTCTAGCAGGCGACCAAACCCCGGATACTCATAGGTGCGAGCGGCCTCCGACTGTCCCGAAGGAATGAGGATATCTATCTGAGCTTCACCTCGAACCCACCGGTGATTTTGACCTGATGCATTGAATCCGGCAATTGAAAATCCGGCATTGTTAAGAGCCTCATGGAATTGGTGAATATGCGCTCTTGACGCACGAATATCAAGAATAACGTCGATATCGTGAGTGGAGCGAGAACCCGCGTAGCTTCGTTCTGAAGCCAACAAACGCATCATGCTTCCGCCAGCCAGGGACCATCCTTGCGGCATAATCTCTGAGATATCAGCCAGACCAAGCCAAGAGGAACGCTCTGCCCCAATAGCAGGAATCAAAATAGGGGATGCGGTCATAACTAAGAGGCCTTCCTGAAAACAGAATCTTGAAGAATGCGTTCTGCCTCAGCGGAACTTCGCGGATCCCCCAAATCTAGAAGATCTACCGCCACATGCAGGGGCAGAATATGGGGCGGGTCATCGCATTCACGCAAGATAACATTCGCTGAATCTGCGGACGCCGGAACCAGATTGTACAGAAAAATGATGTTCTCTAAATCCTGATGCGAGATATATGCATCAACCATTGAGCCGTACACCTGCGAAATATCGCTACTAATGCCGGTCAGCGACAACGCAGGGTCTTCCAAAATTGCAGGAATTTCAGCGGGAGGGGCTTGTAGGTGATGCACTTTCAACCCGCGGCGGGCTCGGTATCGTTCAACAGAAGCTGGACCCTGTTCCTGAATCGCTGAGGCGCGTTCTTTTGCCCTGCGGCGTTCCTCAGCAGATAGAACAGACAACTGCCCATCGCAGTAACGCGCCAAAGCGTTGAATGCTTCAAAAGAAATAGGGCGGCCAGCATTACTGCGGTGTGCTGCGGGAATGGCTTCGACAACCCAGCGGCTTCCCAACTTACGCCCCTGGAGCATTCCGCGTTCTAGGCGGGCGCGTACGCTTCGCTCTGAAACCTTAGCTTCTTGAGCATACTCTTGAACGGACATCATGGCAGAATCATACCGGAAACGGAATAATTCTGCCATGATTTTTCCTTGCACCCAGGCGCGATAAGGAACGTGTAAGAGCGAATCAGATACACAAAAGGCAGGTCCTTCGGCAGCTTGAAAACTTACGTTCTCAACTGCCTCAGGAACCTGCCCTCAGCAAATATGTGCTCCGTTGGACTTAGTGGGTCCAGCCGTTAATGATGCCCATACCGAAGTAGATTACGAACACCGCGGAGACCAGGTACATCAGCCAGTGCACATCCTTGCCGCGGCCCTGCACCAGGCGAATGAAAGTGTAGGACACGAAGCCTGCACCGATACCGTTCGCAATCGAGTACGACAACGGCATGAAGATAATGGTCAGGAACGCCGGGATGCCCAGGCCCCAGTCGGTCCAGTCAATGTTCACGGCCTGGCGAATCATCAGGAAGCCGACCACGACCAGAGCCGGGGCGACCGCCTCGAAGGGAACGATGGTGACCAGCGGCGAGATGAAAATCGCCAGCAGGAACAGCACACCGGTCACAATGTTCGCAAAACCGGTGCGTGCACCCGCACCAATACCGGTAGCGGACTCCACGAAAATCTGGTTCGCCGAACCGGACGCGCCACCACCGACAACGGAACCGAAAGCGTCCACGAGCAGGACCTTGTCGATGTCCTCAACCTTGCCGTCCTTCATGGTGCCAGCCTCGGCGGCAAGACCCACCGAAACGCCCATCGCGTCGAAGAACACGGACAGCAGAATGGTGAACACCAGCAGCGACGCAGCCAGCGGGCCGATGTGGGTAAACGCGCCGAACAGGTCAGCGGAACCGATGAGGGAGAAGTTCGGGGTGGTGAACTTCATGTCAGCCAGGGAGGGCACGTTCAGGGACCAGCCGGTTGCAGCCTTCTGCACGGAACCGGAGGGGACGACCGCCTCCAGAATCAGGGACAGCGCGGTGGATGCGAGCACACCCCACAGAATCGCGCCCTTCACGTTGCGGATGAACAGGGCGATGGTCAGGAACAGGCCGAAGAGGAAGACGAGGGTGGGCCAGCCGAGCAGGTGACCGCCCGCACCGAGGGCCACCGGAACGGTGGAGCCGGCAGCGTCAGGCATGCGGCGGATAATGCCGGAGTCGACCAGACCGATAAAGGAAATGAAGAAGCCGATACCGACCACAATCGCGGTCTTGAGCGACTCGGGGACCGCCTCAAACACTGCGGTACGGAAGCCGGTGAGCACCAGCACGGTCATGATCAGACCGGCAAGAACGACCAGGCCCATGATGTCTGCCCAGGTCAGGTTCGGGGTGGTGGCAATGGTGGAGGCGAGTAGCGCGTTCACGCCCAGGCCAGCCGCCATCGCGAAGGGCTGCTTAGCGATAACACCCATGAGGATGGTCATCACGCCGGCGACCAGCGCGGTCACAGCAGCGACGGGTGCGATGCCGAGGGTACGCTCGGAAGCGTCGGCACCGGTACCGATGATGAGGGGGTTCAGCACCACGATGTAGCTCATGGCGAAGAATGCGGCGAGGCCGCCGCGGAATTCTGCGGCGATGGAGGAGCCGCGTTCGGAAATTTTGAAGTAGCGGTCGAGTGCGCTGGTGGGCGCTGCCGCCTTCTGGGGTTCAGACATGTGAGGATCCGTTGATGTTGTTCGGTGTGTACTGTTGCGCCGCCGGTTTCGCGGGTAAAGCTCGCGGGAAAATCCCGGGTTGGGCGCCACAATGGTTCAACCATTGTAGGCGCCGCCTCCTAGCTTGTGCCGTTGAAACGCGTTGTGTGCGGCGGTTCAATCGGCGATGTGGTGTTTCCCCGACCCCTGCAACCAGAATTGGGTAGTTGGGGTAGAGGGAAGAATAGCGCAGGGCGGGGTACCGGCAGCCCAAAGGTGCCGATACCCCGCCCTGATGGCGCCCGCGCCTCCACATGTGGAGGGTGAGGCACCCGATGTATTTAGTGCATCCAGCCGGTAATCAGGCCGTTAGCGAAGAAGATGAGGAACACAGCGGAAACCACGTACATGAGCCAGTGAACTTCCTTGCCGCGACCCTGCACCAGGCGGATGAAGACGTAGGACAGGAAGCCTGCACCGATACCGTCCGCGATGGAGTATGCCAGCGGCATGAAGATGATGGTCATGAACGCGGGGATACCCAGACCCCAGTCGTTCCAGTCGATGTTCACTGCCTGGCGGATCATCAGGAAGCCAACGAACACCATTGCGGGTGCAACAGCTTCGAAGGGCACGATGGTGACCAGCGGGGACAGGAAGATCGCGACGAGGAACAGTGCGCCGGTGACGACGTTCGCGAAGCCGGTGCGTGCGCCCGCACCAATACCGGTGGCGGACTCCACGAAGATCTGGCTTGCGGAGGAGGAGGTGCCACCGCCGGCTACGGAGCCGAGGGCGTCCACGAGCAGGACCTTGTCGACGTTCTCGATCTGGCCGTCCTTGATGGTGCCTGCTTCGGTTGCGAGACCGACGGAGGTGCCCATTGCGTCGAAGAACGCGGAAATCAGGATGGTGAAGATCAGCAGAACGGCTGCCATGCCACCGAGGGTGCCAAAAGCTGCGAACAGGTCAGCGGAGCCGAACAGCGAGAAGTCCGGGAGCTTGCTGGTGCTGGAGTCCCAGACGGGGACGTTCAGGGACCAACCGGTGGGGGATTCCAGGGAGCTGCCGGAGGGCACGACCTTCTCCAGGATGATGGAGAGGGCGGTGGAGGCGAGCACGCCGTAGAGGATTGCACCCTTCACGTTGCGGATGAACAGCGCAATGGTGAGGAACAGGCCGAAGAGGAAGACGAGGGTGGGCCAGCCGAGCAGGTGGCCGCTCACGCCGAAGGAGACGGGCACGGTGGTGCCTGCTGCGTCGGGCATGCGGCGGATGATGCCTGCGTTGACGAGGCCGATGAAGGCGATGAAGAAGCCGATACCGACGACGATTGCGACCTTGAGCGATTCGGGGACCGCGTTGAACACTGCGGTGCGGAAGCCGGTCAGCACGAGGATGGTCATCAGCACACCAGCCCAGACGACCAGGCCCATGATGGCGGGCCAGGTCAGTCCGGGGGTGGAGGCGATGGTGGTTGCCAGCAGTGCGTTCACGCCGAGGCCTGCTGCCATGGCGAAGGGCTGCTTGGCGATGACGCCCATGAGGATGGTCATGACGCCTGCGACCAGTGCGGTCATTGCTGCGACCTGTGGCACGCCGAGCGCGTTGCCGGATGCGTCCTTGCCGAGGCCGATGATGAGGGGGTTCAGCACGACAATGTAGCTCATCGCGAAGAAGGTGGCGAGGCCGCCTCGGAATTCTGCTGCGATGGTGGAGCCACGTTCGCTGATTTTGAAGTAACGGTCCAGTGCGCCCTTGGCTTCTGCCTTGGGGTTCTGGGGAGCCGCGGTGTTCTCAGAAGACATTCGTGAAAATCCGTAGATACTCATAGTCGGGGCGGGCGCCGGGGTTCCGGACCCGCATAAAAAAGTGCCACTTCCCGGTGTGTTGGGGAGGTGACACTGTTGTTACCGAAATATTCTACGGTTAAAGTTTCTCTGAGCGTTAATCCAGGAAATTCCCAGCTTTCGTTCAGGAAGCTTGAAAAGACACTCTGGAAATCAAAAAACCAGCTGACTAGTAAAAAAACATATGTTATGAATCTAAATAAATCGAAAATCTATACCATTTAAGTGATAAAGGTGGTAGTCTTCTAGCACCAGACCTGGGGTAGTGAAATTTTTAGACCCGCCCGCTACACCCGCTACAGACGGGGGATTCAACGATGAAAAATGCTCTGAGAGTGTGCGCAGTATTGTGCACGGTTCTGACCTTTCTGCTGGGTAGCGCCCTCATCTCTGTCCTGGAGACGCAGACTCCTCTGGGTACCAATACGCAGGCACAGCTTTCTCTTCGTGCTTCGCAACAGTCTAAGTCTGAGCTGATTCAGAACTTTGATACCCTGGTGGATCGCTACGCTGCCGATGGTGCCCAGCTACTCAAGGTGGTCGCCGACCCCGAAGATTTCTGGCACGGAAAATCCATCTACGTTTTTGGGGCAAATTCACTGAGCTCTGACGGTGAAACTATCGATTGGTTTGACCCGGATAAGCACGGAAAGAAGTATCCGGCACGAGCACTGGGGGATTCCTCACTTGACGGCCAATACGCTCTGGCGGGTAGTCAAGAATTTGTGCGTGCTTTTGAAAACCTTGCCCGTGAACAAGGCATGGATGTTAAAGTTACCTCCGTTAACCCGGTGCGTGTTGTGTACGGGGCAGTTACTTCTTCGGGCTCTCTGATGAGCCTTATCTGCCTGGCTGTGCTTTTCTGCACCGCAATCATGGGGTGGTTGTCGGTCCGTTCGCGAACTCAGAATATTCTGCTTCTGAACGGTTACTCCCCGCGGCGCCTGCAGCTAAGGGATGCACAGGACCTCATGCTCCTATCGCTACCTCCTGCAGCTGTGACGGCTCTATGCATGGGATGCGTAGAGGGGGTCGTGTACGGTGTTGCGCATCTTCCTCAACTGCTGGGGGTTACAGCGCTAATTTTTGCTGTGTTTACCGTCTTCATGTTGGTTGCTCTGCTGCTTATCAACCTCATGACTTGGCCGAGCATTAACGCTGTGGGACGTAGGGAACCGGCGTATCGACGTTTTACACTTCCGAGTGCAATCGCTAAGTATGCTGTGGTGGTTTTAGTGGCGTGCACTATTCCGGGTCTGGTCTCAAGTGCTCAAGTGAGTTTGGGTAGGAGCGATTCGGCGGCTGGCTGGTCTCTTCTTTCTGACCAGTACACCTTACGGGTGAACGTACCTGAAGCGACGATCCGGGATGAACAGGCGCTCGCCTCCTACGACCAGGCCACAGTGCGTGCTTTAGGTTCTCTTGAATCACGGAACGGTGTCCTCTTGTCCTATGCGTTGGAAAACGTTAAGGGTTTGGAGGGTAGCGAATACGATGGCGCCCTTATGGTGAACCGCGCCTATGTGGACCTTCTTCAGCAACGTCTTGGCTTGTCGTTCAAGAACGTTGAGGATAGCAACTTCCCTGGATCTCAGTCTTTGCGTGCAGAGTATTCTTTCCACCAGAAAGACCGGGAGGATCGCGGATTTACTCTGCTCACTGTGGAGAATAAAACCAACTCGTCGGGGGTAAAGGTGCCTGCTTTGAGCTCTCAGGATTCACGGCTTCTGAACTATAAAAAGCCTGTTCTTGTGGTAACCGAATCGGCGACGCAGAATCTACAACCTTCCTTTATTTCTGCGGCCTTGACTACCGGTAATGTGATGGTCTCTCAGCCTGCGGCTGTGCGAGGAGCATACAACGCTGAGGAAATTGGGCAGACCCTACTTTCTGTGGACCGCGCGGGAGAGGAACACCTTTACATCGCGCAGCTGGAACGTAACCAGTATGTTGCGCATCTAGTGGGCCTAGCAATTCTCTGTGCGGCACTCATTATTGGCACAGCAATTAACACGTACATTACCCTTGCGGCTCGTGCTCGTAATGATTTTGTTTTACGTACTGCTGGTCTGCCTCTCAGAACAATTTTTAGTGGGTACCTTCTGAAGGAAGCCTGCATTGTGGGCCTTTGCTCTGCTGCTGGGTTGGTACTTCTTCTGGTGCAGGGAGCAGAGTACGCTTTTTCAGCGTTGACGGCGCCGCTGTTGTACGGCACTATTCTGGCGTTGGTGCTGAGACTGAGTTTTAACCGTATCTTCACCGCGACGGTTCACCGTCGTCACGTATAGGAGTGAATGATGACAAAGACTGTTTATCCTTCTAACAATGCGGAACATCCTGAGGTAACTATCGCTTCCCGCAATGTTGTGGTGTATGCGCAGGGGCAGCCCATTCTCCAGAGTCCCCACTTTGAGGCATATGCGGGGGAAGTAACCGGAATCGTGGGTCCGAGCGGATGCGGTAAGACGACGCTTTTGAATGTTCTGGGTCTGCTGATGCCACCTCACGAGGGCGAGGTGGTTATCGGGGGTCGGCATATGGAACGTGCTCGTGAGAAGGAACGTCTTGCATTCTGGGCTGATGAAGCTTCCTTCGTTTTTCAGGATTACGGAATTATTGAGGAATGGAGCGTTATCGAGAATATTCTGCTTGACCGTAAGACCTTTGGCCGTGCTCGTATTACGGATGAGAGCCGCGAGCTTCTGAGCGTCATTGGTCTTGAAGGGAAGGAACGTACTTCGGCTGCCCTGCTGAGTGGTGGTGAGAAACAGAGGGTAGGTATCGCTCGGGCAATCCACAAGGGTGTTCGCTACATTTTTGCGGATGAGCCGACGGCAAGTCTTGATGCTGAGAACCGGGCATTGGTGGTTGAGCTGTTGAGCTCTGCTGCTCGGCGTGGCGCCACAGTTATCGTGGCGACTCATGATGCAGATATGATGACCGCCTGCGATAGGCTATGCCGTCTTGAAGCCCCTACCAGAATTCCCGATTCGGGATTAGTGGATGTAAATGTAAATTCTCATCGGAAGGAGAACGGATCATGACGACAAGGAGCCCTCTAGCTCGTGATGAGTATGATCGTGCGCCGGAAAATTCAGGAAGCGATGCCCCTCAAAAGAATGGATTGCGGCATCTGCCGCGAAAAGTGGTGGGCGTTCTAGTATCTTGCGTGGTGTTTGTTGGCGCTCTTCTGGGCCTGTACTGGGGCGGGGCTTTTGAGCCATGGCTGAATGAATATTCGACCACTACACCAGTCTGTGCAACAGCTTCTTCACCGGAGGATGTGCAGCAAGCTCTTGCGCGGACTGAAGAGCTTAACGCTATTCGTTCGACTGCGAAGAATGTTGAATTCTCCCAGACTCTTCTGTGTGATGGGCAGAAGGCTGTTTTGACGATTACGTACACTGACCGGTCGGATTTTAAGCGTTTGAATGATGCGGTGACTTCGGCACATTTGGGTGCTGCTGCTGAGATTAAGCTCAAGAGGTAGGCGTGTAAAGAACGGTTGTTTATCGCCTCTACGCGAACAATGATAGTTTGTTAGGTTAGTAGACCCTAAGTTTCTGCTATATTCAAGGTGAAACAATGCGTCGCCGGATGCCAGGTTCCGTGTGGTGAGCCTTTTTCGGCATAGATGAGAATTCGGCATAGATAAGAAGGAACCCACCGTGACTGAAACTCCCCAGGAAAACACCGCTGAGAATTACCCCGCCGCGGAGTCCCTGCCGGTACGCCAGCGCGCCATCGTAGCAACCGACCGCCCCGCCCGATACATCAAGCAGCTCGGCTCGCACATGGGCCGCAAGCTCGGCACCGCAGAACTGCCCGACGGTCTGCGCCTCACCTTCAACCGCGACGGCATTTTCCGCGGCTACGGTGACCTGCGCGAAACCGACGGTGCACTCGTCCTGGAGGTGCGCGCTGAAAGCGACGAGTTGGCTGCTGGTCTGGCGGATGTGCTGGACCGCCACCTGGTTCGCTTCGGTGAACGCGAGGAACTGGTCGTCACCTTCGAGGCGGTACCCGCCTCCTAGTCCCTGCTTTCTAGTCTTCGTTCCCCTGCCCCGCCTTCCTGCACCTCGGAGGGCGGGGCAGTTTTTATACCCGCTGCGTGCGGAGGCGCCCGGGGTCGGATACGCCGCGCCGCCCGGATGAGATGACCCCGCCCGGATTAGGTGACAGAAAATTGTCCTATTTAGTGGGCGAAGACATATAAGCCCCCGAACACCCGTCAATCCCCGGTAAAATAGGCAAGAAGTGAACACTAAGCTCACCGCCTGTTCGCGCCGCACCGGGCGCCGGACGGTGAACTTCGAAAGGAAGATTTTCGTGTCTGAAGCAGCACGCCCCCTGCGCGTCGCCGTTATTGGTGCAGGTCCCGCCGGTATTTACACCGCCGACATCCTCACCAAGTCTGAAGAGGTCCGCACCGGCGCCGTCGAGGTCGCCATCGACATCTTCGACCGCTACCCCGCCCCCTTCGGCCTGATCCGCTACGGTGTGGCACCGGATCACCCCCGTATCAAGGGCATCATCACCGCACTGCACAAGGTCCTGGACCGCGGCGACATCCGTTTCTTCGGCAACGTCGAATACGGCAAGGACCTGACCCTCGCCGACCTGCGCGAACACTACGACGCCATCATCTTCGCAACCGGCGCGATTTTTGATGCACCCCTGAACATTAAGGGTATCGACCTGGACGGCTCCTACGGCGCAGCAGACTTCGTCTCCTGGTACGACGGCCACCCCGACTACCCCCGCACCTGGCCGCTCGAAGCTGAGCAGGTTGCAGTGCTCGGTAACGGCAACGTCGCCCTGGATGTTTCCCGAATCCTCTCCAAGCACGCTGACGACCTGCTCGTCACCGAAATCCCCGACAACGTCTACGAGGGCCTGAAGGCTTCCCCCGTGACCGACGTGCACGTCTTCGGTCGCCGCGGCCCCGCACAGATGAAGTTCACCCCGCTCGAGCTGCGCGAACTCGCACACTCTCGCGACGTGGACATCGTCCTGTACGAAGAGGACTTCCAGTTTGACGAGGCTTCTGAGGAAGCAATGGAGAAGAACGCCCAGACCAAGGTCATGATGAAGACCCTGCGCGGCTGGCTGGAAGACCAGAAGACCAACGAGCAGACCGCATCTCGCCGCCTGCACCTGCACTTCCTGCAGTCCCCGCACGAGATCCTCGGCGAAGACGGCAAGGTCGTGGGCCTGCGCATGGAACGCAACAAGCTCGACGGCAACGGCGGCATCATCGGCACCGGCGAGTACGTGGACTACCCCGTACAGGCTGTCTACCGCGCAATCGGCTACTTCGGTTCCGAACTGCCCGAAATCGGTTACGACGACAAGCGCGGCGTCATCACCAACGTTGAGGGTCGCGTCGTGGACGAGAACGGCGAGGTCGTTCCCGGCCTGTACGCATCCGGTTGGATTAAGCGCGGCCCCGTCGGCCTGATTGGCTCCACCAAGTCTGACGCGCTCGAGACCATCACCCACCTGCTCGAGGACCGCGAGAACCTCTACACCGCACCCGAGCCGGAGGCAGAGGCATTCAGCGCCTACCTGGACTCCAAGGGCATCAAGTACACCACCTGGGAAGGCTGGCACCGCCTGGACGACCACGAGAAGGCACTGGGCGCCGCATCCAAGGACGCAGCCGGTGAGCCCCGCGCCCGCGTGAAGGTTGTGGACCGCGACGAGATGATCAACATCTCCCGCGGCGAGTAATCCTTACGTTGAGTACGTAGAGCATAGAAATCGACCCCGTACCGTGAACCGGTGCGGGGTCGATTTTGGTCTATATATAAGGAAGCGGGGGAGCAGGGGGCTCTCGGAAAGTGCTCGCCTGGAAGAGTTATCGAAAGAGCGGTTAAAGAAACCCACCCCGCACCATGAGGTCATGCGGGGTGGGCTGGGTAGGTGCCGAAGACACTCGAGGACATACCCTCCGGCTACCCGGACGCGCAGCGAGCCCATGCAGTGACTCACGTGCGGCGCATCCCTTTAACGGGGTCTAGAAAGCTAAAGAAACACCAAGATTAGCTCTCTAAACACGCGCATAGCCGTACGGTGTGTAGACTATGCACACTTTTTGAGGACGTCTTCAATGCCCAAAATGGCCTTGAGTACGGTTTCAGTTTCAGTACCCAGCTTCTTGCGGGCTTCACCAGAAATGACGGCCTTCACGATGTTCTTGAAGGTCTTCCACTGCTTGAAGGCGTTAACGAGTGCCTTAATAAGCTTGTAAATGGCGATGCCCAGCTGAATGACAAACTTTGCAATACTGACAACGCAGGCAATAACACCAACGGGGGAGAGAGCTGCGTGGGCGCGTCCATCAGACTTACGAACAGCGGCCTTAGCGCTTGCAATCTGACGGCCTGCGTCAGTGCCCTGGACGGTGGTCAGGTTGCCCAGTGCGCTCTCAATGCCGCTATTAACGCGGTTGGAGGATCCAGGCTTCGCATACTTCAAGCGGGCAGGTACCTGCTCTAGGCGGCGCAGAATCAGCTTGAGCTGCTGGTCGGCAGTCATTGCCTTCTGCGGATGCGCCATCTGCTGTGCCTGCGCTGCGGGTGCAACTGCACAGCCGAGAGCGATGGTTGCGGTGCCTACGCCGAGTGCACGGAATGCCGTGCGGCGATTCATCGTTGCGGACACTGGATCCCCCTTCGGATCTCTATGCGGTTTATCGGTGCTGTAATGTGCGGTGACTTTACGTCTGGGGCTCCGGAAGTGGCCCCGTGCAAGGTCCGGAAGTGACCTCACGCCCTCTATAGTACGGTGCTCAAAGAGGGGGCTTCAAGCCATTTCAGGGGGTATTTTCAGCTGGCTTTCATCTGTCCTTGTCAATCGCTAGAGGTTTATCAAATCTTTATATTTCTGTGTCGTCATAATTCCATATTTACTTGCACGGAGAGAAAAATACGCATCTGACAAGCCGGTTTATTGTATTCCCAAGAGTGAATATTTGCATCTGCGTGCACTCTGACTAGTTGTTGCTATACAGGGAATGTTTATAGGGGGCTCCCCGGAGGCCTAGGGGGGTCTTCGGAGGGGTGCGCCGTCAGGTTCGCCGAAGGTCCACCGCGGATTCCATTGCAGGATCCGCCGCAGGATTCACTGCAGAATTCGCCGTGCACTCTCTTGCGGTTTTGTGGCTCGGCTTGTGCTTGCTTGTGCACCTTATGCTTGTGCCCCTTATATAGGGGCAGATACAGGGGCGCCAGATAGTACTGAAATTTTTAGAGATATTGTGGGGCTTTTAGGGCTGCCGTGAGCTGAGTGAGGGAGCGTAAAACAGATTTTCGGAACTCTGCTGAAAGGCCATTCAAAGGTCTTTGACTCTCTTCGGAGCATTTCCGGAACAAAATTTTGGAAGATTCTGAAGAAAATTTGTAGAAATCAGAGTAGAAAATAGGGCTTCCTCGAGGCCTCCGCGGGTTCCCAAAAGCAGCTAAAACCCCTCCAAAAGCCCCTGATGTGGGGTGTTGTGAAGAAATTTTAAAATTTTTTGAAGTTTTTCTGAATCCTCATTGACAAGCTTAAACACATATGTGCCAGGCTATAAATGGTCGAAAATGGGGGTCAAAATCGGGCAAAATCGAACAAAACGGTTTGCGCGCCTCCGCAAACCTGTCATAGACTAGTGGAGGTTCGAACGACGGGATGAAGAAAACGGAACCTGTTCGATCGACTAGGCCCCCATCGTCTAGCGGCCTAGGACGCCGCCCTTTCACGGCGGTAGCACGGGTTCAAATCCCGTTGGGGGTACTTGCAAATCTCACGATTTGCAAAGCCAAGTTAGATGATATAGAATTTACTTCTGTTGATTCCAACAAGGCCCCGTAGCGCAGTTGGTTAGCGCGCCGCCCTGTCACGGCGGAGGTCGCGGGTTCAAGTCCCGTCGGGGTCGCTCTGGCCGCGTAAGTTCAGATGATTATTCATCCGAAGACGCGGTCATTGCGTATCTAAAAGTAAATACGCAAGGCTCTGTAGCTCAGTTGGTAGAGCGTACGACTGAAAATCGTAAGGTCACCGGATCGACGCCGGTCGGAGCCACGAAATCCGCCTCCAGGCTTCTACAGTGGGGCGGGTTTTGTTTTTAAAAAAACTTTGCGGTTGGCAGAGACTGCGACCCGTCAAAAAGGCGGCACCTTGGGAATAAAACCTCGAGGTGCCGCCTTTTTGTATATAGACTGTATACAGAGTCACCTGCCCTATAGCCACTGCAGAAAGCACCAACGCACCCATGACTGCCCAAAATTCAGCCGCCCAAAATTCAACCCACCAACGCCTAGAGGGCTCACCCCAAATTCCGTGGGCAAAAAATGCTGCTGTCGATAGTGCGCAGGCGGGCGGAATCCGCTTCGAGAACATCACCAAAAGCTACCCGAGCCGAACCGGTGAACCCACCACGGTGCTGCAGAACCTGAACCTGCATATTCCCGCCGGGCAGATTACCGTGTTCGTTGGCCCCTCCGGCTGCGGTAAAACCACTAGTCTGCGCATGATTAACCGCATGGTGGAGCCCAATAGCGGCACCATCACCATTGACGGCGTGAACGTGCACGAGAAGAACCCCTACGAGCTGCGCCGCGGCATTGGCTACGTGATGCAGCAGGGTGGGCTCATGCCGCACCGCACCGTCGCGCAGAATATTGCCACCGTACCGCGCCTGCTCGGCGCCTCCCACAAGGAGGCGCAGGCACGCGCCCTCGAACTGCTCGACGTGGTCGGTCTGGATTCTTCGTACGCCAAGCGCTACCCCTCCCAGCTTTCGGGCGGTCAGGTCCAGCGCGTTGGTGTGGCGCGTGCTCTCGCCGCCGATGCGCCCGTCCTGCTGATGGACGAGCCGTTCTCCGCGGTGGATCCGGTGGTGCGTACCGACCTACAGAAAGAGCTGCTGCGCCTACAGGGGCAACTCGCCAAGACGATCGTGTTCGTCACCCACGACATTGATGAGGCGCTTCTGCTCGGCGATACAATCGCCGTCTTCGCGGAGGGCGGTCGCCTCGCACAGTTCGGTACTCCCGAAGAGATTCTCTACAGCCCCGCCGATGATTTTGTGCGCTCCTTCGTGAGCCGCTCCGTTGCCGGTCTGCTGGATGAGCAGACGGTGCGCCAGGCGCGTGTACGCCGACTTGCCGTCTCCCGAGAAGCGCAGAATAGTGCGGCAGAAGGCGAGAAAAGCGAATGAGTCTTCTGGAAAATATTGTGCTCGCGGAACCACCTCTCGCCGCGCATCCCCTAGTGGCATCACCCCTCGCCGCAAGCGATATGCACTGGGAGTGGGTCGCCACCAATAGTCAGCGCATCCTCGAGCTAACCCTCAGCCACCTCTACCAGGGCGTTGTACCCGTCGTGATTGGCACCCTCGTCGCGCTACCGGTCGCCTACTACGCGAGCCGTCGCCGTGACCGCGGTTCCGAACACCGCATCGGTGCGCGAACCCTCATGCACCTCTCCTCGCTGCTGTACACCATCCCCTCGATCGCACTGTTCGTGCTGATGCCGCTCATTCTGGGAACCTCCATTATTTCCCCGCTGAACGTGCTCGTCGCCCTGAGCGTATACTCCTTCTCGCTCATGGTGCGCTCCGGTGTGGATGCCTTCGACTCCGTACCCGATAGCGTGCACGAATCTGCACGCGCCCTCGGATACACGCCCCGACAGGCGCTGATGGAGCTCTACCTGCCCCTCGCTACGCCTGTCATTATGGCGGGAATCCGCGTGGCAACCGTGGCAAATATTGCGATGGTGTCCGTGGGTGCTCTCATCGGTGTGCCCTCGCTCGGCACGCTCTTCACCGACGGGCTCGCGCGTAATATCCCTTCGGAAATCCTGGCTGGCGTAATCCTTAGCCTGCTGCTGGCGCTGGTCCTCGATCTGCTCCTTATCCTTCTGACAAGGGCACTTACGCCCTGGCAGGCGGCTACGGTTGCGAACCGCCGCAGCCCCGAAAGGAAGGCATAACCCGTGAACGTCATAGAACGAACCTTCGCCTACCTCATGGACGGCGCCAACTGGCAGGGAAACGGCGGAATCCTCGTGCGCCTGCTCGAACACCTGAGCGTTACCGCCCTCGCCACCGTCTGCGCGGCACTCATCGTCGTGCCCCTCGGCCTCTGGGCTGGGCACCACCGACCCTCCGACGGCACTAACCGCCGCCGAAGCAACCTGCTCATGAGCGCTGTAGCCGCCACCCGCGCGTTACCTGCGCTCGGTCTGCTCACCATCTTGGCGCTCTGGCTGGGCGTCTCAACCCTGCCCGCCCTCATCGTGCTCATTATTATTGCGGCGGCGCCCCTGCTCGCCGGAGTTCTTGAAGGCCTCGCCGCCGTGCCGGAAGACCTCGTGGACGCAGCCCGCGCCCAAGGCCTCACCGAATGGCAGATTCTGACCCGCCTCGAAATCCCGCTCGCAGCAAACATGATGCTCGGCGGGCTCCGCTCCGCACTCGTGCAGGTCATCGCAACCGCGACCATCGTCGCCTACCTGAGCGGCGGAACCCTCGGCAGGTACCTCTTCGACGGGCTCGCCGTGCGCGACTACCCGCGCATGCTCGTGGCAACCCTGCTCGTGGCGCTTCTCGCCTTCACCGTGGATGCGCTCATGGGCCTCGTGCAGCGTGCGCTCACCCCCGCGGGGCTCACCATCAACCGGAAGAAGGCACGAACCCGATGAATCAGACGCATCAAACCTTCACGCGCCGTACCGTCTCTCGTCGCACTGCCCTAACCGCCGCCGGAGCGCTCGGCATGGCGGGTATTCTTAGCGCCTGCGGGCTCAGCGGCGATAAAGTTTTCAGCGGCGAACACGAAGGAATCATCGTCGGCTCAGCCGCCTTCGCCGAATCCCAAATCCTCGCCGAAATCTACGCCGGAGCCCTCGCCCGGGCGGGATTCAACGCCCGCACCCAGCTGAGCATCGGCGCCCGCGAGGCGTACCTGGGGGCACTTGCCTCCGGTGCGGTGGACGTTATCCCGGACTACTCCGGCAACCTGCTGCTATACCTGGACCCGAAGGCTACAGCTAGCACTGCGCAGGAGATTCTGCGGGCGCTACCCGCCGCCCTCGGCACCCTCACCACGGGTGGCTCCGGGGCTGAAATCCGCGCCCTCAACGCCTCCGAGGCGGAGGATAAGGACTCGCTCGTCGTCACCGCGCAGACCGCCCAGAAATACGGTCTGCGAAGCCTTGAAGACCTCGCCTCCCGCTGCACGAATCTGAAGCTCGGCGCCGCCCCGGAGTTTGCCGAGCGCGCCTACGGCATCCCGGGTCTGAAAGAGAAGTACGGATGCGTTCCCGCCGAGTTTGTGCCCCTCTCGGATGGTGGCGGCGCGCTGACCGTCAAGGCACTGTTGGATGACACCGTGCAGGTGGTTGACCTCTACTCGACCACCCCCGCAATTGAGCAGAACAAGCTGGTGGTGCTGGAAGATCCGAAGAACATGATTCTGGCTCAGCAGGTGCTGCCCATTATCAATACGTCGCGAGTTCCCGACTCCGCGGCGGAGGTTCTGAATCGCGTTTCGGCGAAGCTCACTACCGCCGATTTGCGCACTCTCAATGACCGTGTTTCGGGTACCTCTAAGCAGGAGCCCGCGCAGGCGGCTGCTACCTGGCTGAACGAGCACGGCTTCTAAGAATCCGCCTGCAATTCCGATAAATTCCTCTACAGGAATGGGTATAAACAAAACCGACCTGGGAATATTCTAGAAATAGAATATTACCAGGTCGGTTTATATCATCCCGCCCCACAGGCCAGGGGAGAGGCGCGGAACCGCTTTTAGCCCTCAACCAGCAGCGCAAGCGCCTCGTAGGGGCGCAGGCTCAGCGCCACCGTCTCAGCCGAATCAGATACAGCAGAATCCGCCGCAGTGGAGTCGACCGCAGAATTCTTGTAATTACACACCAGCACGCGACCGGAACAAACAAACTCAGCCGGAACCTCAACCTTGGTCGGCTCACCGTAGAAGTTCGTCAATACCAGCAGGCGCTGCGCCGGGCTACCCTTCTCAGCTTCAGCGGGAAGCTCACGCAGGTACGCAAACACCCGCTCGTGATCCAACGCGTAGGGCGCGTACGAACCCACAGAGATGACCGGGTACTGCTTACGCAGGGCAATCAGGTTGCGGTAGTAGGGCAGAATCACGCCGTCACGTTCCTCATCCTCCACCGAAATACCGGCACCGGTCGCCGCATCACGCACCGGGGCGGGAGCCAGCCACGGCGACGTGGAACCGAAACCGGCGGTCGCCGGATCCGCGGTCCACTGCATCGGCACACGCGAATTATCGCGAGCCTTCGACGCCACAATCTCCAGGGCCTGCTGCTCGCTCAGGCCGCGCTCACGCAGCATTGCGTAGGCGTTGTGCGCCTCCACATCCACGTACTGCTCGATCGAGGAGTAGACCGGGTCAATCATGCCGATTTCCTCGCCCTGGTACACGTACGGGGTGCCGCGCAGCAGGTGAATCACGGTCGCCAGCATGGTTGCCGACTCGGCACGGTAACGCTCAACGTCACCAAAACGGTTCAGCGCGCGCGGCTGGTCGTGGTTATTCCAGAACAGCGCGTTCCAGCCGCCGCCGGCCTGCATACCCAGTGCCCAATCGTTCAGAATCTGCTTCAACTCGGCAAAACGGAACGGCACCTTCGACCACTTCTCGCCGTTCTCGTAGTCCACCTTCAGGTGGTGGAAGCTGAACACCATATCCAGCTCGTGGTTTGCCGGGTTGGAGTAGCCCACGCAGTTCTCGATGCTGGTCGAGGACATTTCGCCCACGGTCACGGTGTCATCATGCTGACCGAACGAGGCGCGGTTCAGCTGCTGAATACGGGTGTGCACAATCGGGGTGTCGGTGTACTGTGCCTTGTCCACGCTGCCTTCGGGGGCGTCGAGCAGCTCTTCACCCTTACCGATGACGTTAATGACGTCGAAACGGAAACCGCGCACGCCCTTCTCGTACCAGAAGTTCACGACCTTAAACAGCTCGTCGCGCACAACCGGGTTGTACCAGTTCACGTCCGCTTGGGTGCGGTCGTACAGGTGCATGTAGAACAGAGGAGTGCCGTGCTCATCCGTGTACTCGCCGAAACGGGACCAGCAGGGGCCGCCGAACTTCGACTCCCAGTTGGTCGGTTCACGCAGCTGACCGTCCTCGGTGTATTTGCCGGGGCGAATGTAGAAGTAGTCCCAGTATTCGCGCTCGTTGGCGAGCGCACGCTGGAACCATTCGTGCTCGGTCGAGACGTGGTTGAGGACCATGTCGAACATGACGCCCACACCGTGCTCGGCGAGGGCGGCGATCATCTCTTCGACATCCTCCATGGTGCCCAGGTCGGGGTTGATGGCGTAGTAGTCGGAGATGTCGTAGCCGTTGTCGTTCTGCGGGGAGGCGAAGAACGGGTTGAACCACACCATGTCCACGCCCAGGGAGGCAATGTAGGGCACCTTCTCGATGACGCCGCGCAGGTCGCCGTAGGCGCCACCGGCGGAGGAGTAGAATGACTTGGGGTACACCTGGTAGATGACGGAGGATGCGAAGTCCTTGCCGCCTGCCGGGGTGAGTGATGCGGTGGGTGCCTGTGTCATGGAAACCTTCTGAAATATATGCAGGGTTCAGCGTGTATAAAAGCGTGTATAAATCAGCGTGTTGGCAACGAACCGCGTCGGTGCTACATATGCGCAGCGAGGTTCGTCCGCGGCAGACACAGACGCCTGCCGCCTCCCGGTGCGTTCGCCGATTGAATATCGCCGCCCGCAACCTGGGCTCATTCCAGATTAGGGGGCATAATGGGGTGATGTCCCCCATCTACCCCAAAGGGGGCAATTCTGCCGCAGATCCGGCACAACACCCGTGGCCTCAACCCTCCCACCGATAGGCGGTTGTAGGCTCGTGCGCGTTTCGATGCATGAAACCAAAGTGACCCTGAGCTGAACAGTGTTGGACGCCGCGCGTAAAATCAGTACTTGCATCACTACGGAAGGTAAAACAATGCCAGAACTGCGTTCACGTACTTCAACTCACGGCCGTAACATGGCTGGTGCCCGCGCCCTGTGGCGTGCCACCGGCATGGGCGATGACGATTTCGGCAAGCCCATTATTGCTATCGCGAACTCCTTCACCCAGTTCGTGCCCGGCCACGTGCACCTGAAGGACATGGGTGAACTGGTCGCCGGCGCGATTCGTGAGGCTGGCGGCGTCGCCAAGGAATTTAACACCATCGCCGTTGATGACGGTATCGCTATGGGCCACGACGGTATGCTCTACTCGTTGCCTTCCCGCGACCTGATTGCTGACTCGGTCGAGTACATGGTCAACGCGCACCGTGCTGACGCGCTGGTCTGCATCTCTAACTGTGACAAGATCACCCCCGGTATGCTTCTGGCGGCTATGCGCCTGAACATCCCCACTATCTTTGTGTCCGGCGGCCCCATGGAGTCCGGTGAGGGCATTGAGGGTATTGTTGAGCACCGCCTCGACCTGATTGACGCCATGGTGATGGCTGTTGATGACAGCGTCAGCGATGAGGCGCTCGCTCAGGTTGAGAAGAACGCCTGCCCGACCTGTGGTTCGTGCGCGGGTATGTTCACCGCAAACTCCATGAACTGCCTGAATGAGGCGATTGGCCTGGCGCTGCCCGGTAACGGCACCACCCTGGCTACTCAGGTGGCTCGTAAGGAGCTGTTCCTGGACGCTGGCCGCCGCATCGTGGAGCTGGCTAAGCGCTACTACGAGCAGGATGACGAGTCGGTTCTGCCCCGCTCCATTGCGACCAAGGAGGCGTTCGAGAACGCTATGGCGCTGGATGTGGCGATGGGCGGTTCGACCAACACCGTGCTGCACACCCTGGCGATTGCTCACGAGGCGGGCGCTGACTTTACCCTGAAGGATATTGACCGCATTTCGCGTCAGGTTCCCTGCCTGGCGAAGGTCGCCCCGAACTCCACCAAGTACCACATTGAGCACGTGCACCGTGCCGGTGGTATTCCTGCCCTGCTGGGTGAGCTGAACCGTGCCGGCCTGCTGCACAAGAACGTTCATTCTGTTCACGCTGACTCGCTGGACGAGTGGCTGGACGAGTGGGATATCCGCAGCGGCAAGGCTAGCGAGAAAGCGAAGGACCTGTTCCTCGCGGCTCCCGGCGGTGTGCGCACCACCCAGGCGTTCTCCACCGCGAACAAGTACGAGTCCCACGAGACTGACGCTGAGAACGGCTGCATCCGTGCCGTGGAGCACGCGTACACCAAGGATGGCGGTCTGGCGGTCCTGTACGGCAACATCGCCCAGAACGGCGCAATCATCAAGTCCGCCGGTATTGATGAGGAGCTGTTCCACTTCAAGGGTCGCGCTTTCGTGGTTGAGTCTCAGGACGAGGCTGTGTACGAGATCCTGTCGAAGAACGTGAAGGAAGGCGACGTTGTCGTCATCCAGTACGAGGGTCCGAAGGGCGGCCCGGGTATGCAGGAGATGCTGTACCCGACCTCCTACCTGAAGGGCCTGGGCCTCGGTAAGAAGTGTGCACTGATTACTGACGGTCGTTTCTCCGGCGGTACCTCTGGTATTTCGATTGGTCACGTCTCCCCGGAGGCGGCTGCTGGCGGCGCTATCGGTCTGGTGCAGACCGGTGACGAGATTGAGATTGACGTGAACAACCGCATCCTGCGTGTGAACGTTTCGGATGAGGAGCTGGCTGCTCGCCGCGAGGCGAAGGGTGCTGCACCGTGGCGTCCGTCGAAGCCGCGTGAGCGTCACGTGTCGAACGCCCTGAAGGTGTACGGCATGCTGGCTGCTTCGGCTGATAAGGGCGGCGTACGCATCCTGCCCGAGGACGCATAAGCCCCTCACGTATCCTGTGAGAATTTAATATCTTGCCCTGATGGGCTGGCGCCCCGTTCCGCGGTTTTTCTGCGGGCGGGGCGCTGCTCTTTGTTCGCGTCTTTGTCTACCGTCGTGGGATACCCGGTGCGGCGTATTGCCTTGTCAAGGCTATTGCAGTAGGGTGTAGGAGGGTACTTAGGTACCCGATTCACCGACTCAGCACAACCACTCAAACACAACGCAATTCGCAACCCTCACGAGGACGTATTCATGGTTACCCTGCCCGCACGCGCACAGCGTGCCTTTACTTGCCGTACCCTGGCGGCTCTTGCCTGCATCGGTGCGCTCGCTTTGAGCTCTTGCTCTGCCCAGCCGCAGGCTGATGAGTCTGAAACCGCCCCGATGAAGGTGGCGACTTCCTCGGCGTCCGTTGATGCGAAGACCCTGTTTAAATCGGCGGACGGCTCCTGGAAGCCGAATACTGTGCAGATCTCTGCCGGCCTGGATGCGCCGGCAACTTTTGATGCTGTAGCAACCCCGACCGATGAGCCGAGCACCGACGCCGAGTACGAGGCGGCATACGCCTCGGCGAGTGGTTCCGCGAACACTATTGATGCGGGCACCCGCTGCGGCGTGACCAGCCTGCTGGGTGGTTCCGCCGGTATTTATGTGTATGACGGTTCGGATTGTGCGAAGGCTCAGGAGGCGGTGCGCCTCTTCAACAGCCGCAAGAACCAGGACGGTTCGGCGAGTGTGGAGTGGTACCAGTGCGCGACGAAGGTGCAGGGCCGCGACTACATTACGGGCGCCTGCTTCACGCAGGGTGGCAGCGTTGAGAAGCCGCGCCTGGCGCTGATTCCGGCACAGACCCGCATGCTCTCGGGTACGCTGACTTTCGCTGAAGCGTACGGTGGCGGCACGTTCGGTCAGGGTGATTCTGCGAAGACTGTTGAGGCGCTGCGTTTCACCAGCCCGGACTCTAAGGTCGCGTGCTCGGTGACCCCGTCGGGTGTGGATTGCCAGGCGCTGGTGGGTGTGACCCTGGAGGGTTGGGATGCCGCCTCCGGTAAGGCGCAGCAGCGCGTGCACATGGTGCAGGGTCAGGCTCCCGAGGCGAGCCTGGTCGGTCAGAGCGCCACCCCGGAGCCGGTGAAGACCGAGGGCATTACCGCCCTGCCTGCCGGTCAGGTGGTGACTGCGTACGGTTATACCTGCAAGTCGGTGAATACCGGTAAGGTGCATTGCGTGAGCGCGACGAATGGTTTCACGCTTGATTCGGTGGAGGTTGGCGTAGAGCGCCGATAAACGGAGAGCGCCGCTAAACCGAGAATGAAGGCGAGGCGCGCTGCGAGTTGCCGCGCTCGCCTCCATAACTGATATGCGAAGGTGCCCGGCACCCCTCACTTAGGGGGTGCCGGGCACCTTTGGTATTTAACGTCGTTTAGCGGAAGTTGACGATGCGAACATCCAGCTCGGAGGAGAGCAGCGGCTCCCATGCGGCGACAGCCTTCTGGAAGTGCTCGGTGCCCATGTGCTTTTCGAGCAGTGCCTGGGATTCCCAGCGCTCGATGAATGCGAAGTCGGTGTCGGAGACGGCACCGAAGTCGTAGCTGACGTTGCCTTCGTCCTGGCGGCTTGCGGTCACGAGCGGTTCGATGGTCTTGAGGAATTCTTCGACGTGCTCGGGCTTGACGGATACTCCGGCGTAAACACCAATCATGGGGCTCTCCTTGTGGGGTGGTGCGGCGGTTGCCGCGTCGTATATGACTCTTTTACCGTACACCTTTCCCCACGCCTCGGTGAGGTATGCGCGGGGGTTTCTCGCGCTGTGTTCTGTGCTGGGTTTTGTGTTGTGCCGGCGTGTGAGAGGAGTTGCGGTTATTCCATTCGCTAACTGTAAAAAAGGTGTTTTATATTTGCGTGCCCCTTTCTTTTCGACCTATAAAAGAATGAGGACGATACACCGCATGAATGGAAGGAGAAGCGGTATGGCACGCATGGGGGGTGACACTCATGGGATTTTCACCGGCGCACATCAAACGATGCACCCTGACCTGGGAGGCGCCCGACTATAGCGCCTCGTACCCTGCCGGGTACACGGATCAGGGCGTTGCTGTGATTGCGGTGGCTCAGGAGCATCGTAAGGCGCAGGGTTTTTGCTATTCGGCGTTGTCGACGGTGGTTTTTATTTCTAAGCAGGACGGCACCCGCACGGTGGTGAATGAGGAGCTGATGCTTTTCACTCACGTTCATTCCCTGATGGAGTGCTGTGATGAGGTGCATCCGCGTCTGCTGGGCCGTGCCGTGCTTTCTGCGTGGGATGTGGTTCCTGAGCAGTACCGTCAGAACCTGGTGACGATTGCTGCTGACCGTAAGAATTTGAAGCATCTTTTCCGTGATTGCGACCAGTTGAAGGGGATTATGGAGTACCGCGCCTTTGAGAAGGTGCTGGACCCGTACGATAACCATTCTTTGGGTGAAGTGCATGTGAAGCTTGCTGGCACGCCCGCGTATGAGCGGATGCAGGCTGAGGTGTGTGCGGCACGTACCGCTGTGGATGAGATGGTGGAGGAGGCACTGACCCCTCGTCCGCTGGCTCAGCTGCAGGACTATAGCGTTTTCACGGATTGTTCGTTCCGTTCGACTCACAATAAGAAGTATCAGCGTGGCGGCCGTATGGGTATCGCCGGCGTGAGTGAGGACGGCTTCTATTTTCATGCCCACTATGATGGCGTGAACATTATGACCGGTGAGCTGTCTGCAATGTTGGCGGCTTATACGGTGTTCCATAGCGGTTCGCGCCGCCTGATTATTCATACGGATTCTTTGGGTGCGTTGACGTTTGTGTTGCGTTTGGCGCATAGCCGTTGGGCTTTTGAAGCCTGGGTTTCTGAGGGCATTCAGGATGAGCGTGTTGTGGCTCAGATGCGTGCTTTGACGGAGGCTATCCGCGAGAAGCGTGTGCTGGTGAAGCATGTTCCGGGCCATACGGGCCACGGTTTGCAGGAGAGTAGCGACTCTGTGTCGAAGATGCATCGCCATTTTCCGGGGCAGATTGTGGATAAGCGTCACCAGAGCGAGTTTAATCAGCGTTGCGAGTCGATTATTACTGCTTTGTCGGGTTGTGCGAAGGCTGTTCGCCTGCTTGCGCCGGAGTGGTTGCAGATTAAACCTTCTTCAATCCACACGGGAAACCGTTTATGGCGCTAAACTAGTCCAGGGTAGAAATGAACGCGCGATACATTCGCCGCATACGAAAGTATGCAATGTCGGAGGTGTCGCGTGTTTCTTTTTGCCCTTTTGCCTTTTCTGCATGCGCTTGTGTGCGGCGGGCCTGCAGCGATAGATGTACAGCGGTGGGGATAGAATTGTGTGAAGAATTTTTTTGATTCTCCCGATTTTCAGCGGGCGCACACTTTACTTATTCTTTGGGATCCAATTTATGCAGTTTCTTCCTCCTCCCGGTTCTTCTCTATATATCCCGCTGGTGGTGCTGTACGCGCTGACGGCGCTTTCGCCGGTGCTTTTTATCTGCCTCTACCTGCGGGAACGCCGTAGCGTGTTTGTCGGCTGGCTACTGATTGTGACCGTGGGGTTGCTGGGTACGAGCCTGGGCGCAATGGCGGTTGTGTCAGAGAACCAGATTTTGCTGGTGCTGGCGCTCCTCATTGTTATCATTCCGGTGATTCTTTCGCTTTTTACGCCTCTGGGTTTGACCGGTCTGTTCCTTTATAGCGGTGTGCGCCTTATTGCTCGTGAGGGTTTTTCGCTCACTAATTCTTTGGCATTGGCTGCCGGTGTCGCTCTTATTGTGGGGCCGTTCTTTGTTCCCGGTTCGGTGGAGAATGTTCCGTTTGGCGGCGTGTGGGGCACTATTTATTTCTATTTTTCGCTGGTGCTGACCTATTTCACTATCTACGCGGTGGGCTTTACTGTGGCGGCAGCGTTGAACCTGGTAAATTTCCGCCAGCAGGCTGACTATGTGGTGGTGCTTGGTTCGGGTCTTATTGGTGACCAGGTGACTCCGCTGTTGGCGGGTCGTATCGATCGCGGCATTGAAATTTACCGTAAGAACCCCGGCTCGAAGCTGATTATGTCTGGCGGTCAGGGCGCGGATGAGGAGGTGCCCGAGGGCGTGGCGATGACTCGCTACGCTGTATCCCGCGGCATTCCCGAGGCGGACATTATTGTGGAGGACCGCGCGGTGAACACCCGCGAGAACCTGCTCTTCTCTTACGCCTTGATGCCGGAGGTTGCCGAGGGTAAAACCCCGAAAGTTGCTGTGGTAACAACCAGCTACCACCTGTTCCGTGCGTTGCTGTTGGCACGTTCGCTGGGTCTGGAATGCTGGGGTGCGGGGGCTCGTACGAAGCTGTATTTTGCGGTGAATGCTTTTATCCGTGAGTTTATTGGGTATTTGAGTATTACTCGCCGTCGCCACATCATCACTTTGAGCCTGTGCACGGTTCTCTACATTGCAGTGGCGCTCTTCGTGTGGTATTTGTACTCCGCCGATTTGAAGGGCCCGGGCGAACCGATGTAGCATCCAGCTGCGGCTCTAGCCGGTAGCCCCGTCCTAATGTATAGCGCTGCTCTAGCATGTGGCCCGGCGCATCCCAGCGATGGTGCATACAAAAGCTCCCCTGATCTCGGTTAATCTGAGCTTCAGGGGAGCTTTTAGGTTATTTACCAGCGTGGGTGAACATAATCTTCACAATCGCAAGAACAATAACGGCGAGGGTGAGCCACACGGCGCTTCGGACAGTACGCCAGCAGATTGGCTCGCCGCGGTAGCGAGCAATCGCGAAGTTGAGGGTAAAAATACGCCACACCACGGTCACAAGACAGAGAATAATAGTGCAGTCAAAAATGATGTCGTAGGTGCCGCCGGGCGGTAGGAATGTCGCCAGAATCAGGAGCGCCACGGGGTACACGGTCGTACCCAGAATAGGGCTCGCGTTGCCCAGCGCGTGCTTGACGAAATCTCGCGGCGGGGTGCCGCCGTGCAGCACCCGGTACTCCTGCATTTCTGAGATGACGTGGGCAATGTAGGTGGTCAGACCGGTACCCGTAATGTAGAGGATTGCGGTGCCGTCAAAGATCGCGTTCGCGTCGTGAATGCTCAGCAGAGCCGCCAGCACCAAGAAATTACCGTAGGTGTACGCAGAGATACGGTGAGCAACGTCGTGCGCATCGAGTTCAGCGAATTTACGGCGTGCTTTACGGAATAGAAGGGGCATTCGATAGTCCTTTGGCGGGTGCGGGGATGAAAACTCAGACCCCCGAGTGTGTGACAAATAGCTTAGAGGAGCGATGACCACAGTCGGCAGAGGTTCTCCACCATCTTGATGCGGCGCGGGCGCTCCGCCCACTGGGTGTACAGCAGCTCGGTGCAGACCTGCTCGTATTCGGCGCATACTTCATCCAGCATCGCGACCATGCCGCGGTCAATGACGAACGTTGACACTTCCATGTTCAGTGAGAAGGAACGCGGGTCCATATTGGACGAGCCAATGAACGTAATTTCGTCGTCGACCATCATGAACTTGGAGTGCAACACGGTCGGGCTGGGGTACTGCAGAATACGCACACCCGCCTGCAGCAGCTGCTCGTAGTAGGAACGCTGCGCCATGTTCGGCAGGAACTGGTCGCCCTTCTCGCACACAATCACGGTGGTTTCAATACCGGAGTAGGCGGCGTTCGTGAGTGCCTGCAGTAGGGTCTCTTCGGGCACGAAGTAGGGCGAGCAGATGGTAATACGCCGCTCGGCGTTGTAGATCAGGTAGTTAATGAGGCGCAGGTTGTTTTCGGTTTCAAAACCGGGGCCGGAGGGCACAACCTGGGCGCGCATCCCATCCTTGTAGTAGGGGATATTGGTGTTAATTTCTGCCAGGATCAGCTGGTTCGTTTCGGAGTACCAGTCGGAGACGAAAACGGCGTTGAGCTCTTCAACGATGGGGCCGGTGCAGGAGAAGGTCAGGTCCTTCCACTCCAAGCCCTTCTTAATGTTTTCGGGCATGTCGTAGGAGCGGTGAATAGCGTTCTGCGAACCGGAGAACGCGACGCGTCCGTCCACGACGAGGACCTTGCGGTGGTTACGCAGGTCGGGTCGCTGCCACTTGAGTTTCCACGGTTTGAGCGGCAGCATGAGGCGCCACTGCATACCCGAGTCGTTGAGCATTTTCACGAGTTTCTTATAGGACGGGTATTTGCGGGAGCCGATGTGGTCGAGGAGTACGCGCACCTGTACACCGCGTTCGTGGGCTGCGAAGAGGGCGTCCCAGAGGACTGCGCTCGCCTCGTCGTAGGCGGTGATGTAGAACTCGAAGTGCACGTATTTGGTGGCGCGGTCGACTTCTTCCGCCATGGCGACCATTGCCTCGTGGTTGTCGGTGTGGAGGGTGAATTGGTTGCCGCCGACCAGGGGGAGTGAGCCCAGGGTGTAGTTGAGCTGGCTGGCTGCCTTTGCGGGGTCGGAGAGGTCGTCGGTGCGGGTGAGGAAGGGCTTGTTCTCGCTGACTTCGCGGATCAAGTCGTTCATGGCGTGTTGGCGTGCGCGGCGGTAGGCGGGCAGGCGCGAGGAGCCGAAGACGAGGAATGCGATGAACCCTACGAAGGGGATGAAGAAGATGGCCATGAGCCAGCCCAGGGCAACCACGGGTTTGCGGTTGTAGGGGAGCCAACAGAGGGCTGCGAGTCGGATGAGGATATCGGCGATGCCGAGTGCGAGGCGTAGCCAGTCTGGCAGGAAATCGAGATAGGCGGGGGCAAACAAGTTCATCCCTCTATTATGCCGATGTTTTGTGTGGGGCTGGAGCTTAGCTGGCTATGCTGTGGGCCTTAACGCCAAAAATGCACTTGAGCATTGTGTGCAGTGATGAAATAATTGCAGTTATGCAGAAAAAGGAACAGAGCCTTCGCGAACGCCGCCGCGAACAAACCTGGACGGCAATCCACGAAGCAGCCCTCAAACGCGTCCGCGAACACGGGATGCGCGGAACCACCGTTGAAGAAATCGCCCAGGAGGCGGGCGTCTCCCCGCGTACCTTCTTCAACTACTTCCCCTCTAAAGAGGATGCCGTCCTGGGTCTGCGCGAACCGGTGGTCAGCGAGGAAATCCTCGAAACAGACCGTGCCCACGAGGATGACAACACGATCATTCGTGTAACCCACCTTCTCTGGGAGGTCATTTTCCAGAGCTTCCACTACGCCAAGGGCAAGGACCCTCGAGCTCCCTATCAGGAGTTCCCCGAGTCCGCGAAACGAATGAAGATGCACTACATGAAGTGCGAACAGGTGCTCACCGAGTACCTGAACACCATCGACTGGGTGGCTTTTGATGCTGCTGGTCGCCGCGGCCCCTTCCCGCGCCGAAACCCGGCTGACCCGCTGACCGATCACTTCCGCGAGCGATCGCGCGCAAAGGTCCAGCTTGCCTCCGCGGTGCTTCGTCAGCTGGAGTTTGCCCGCGACCTGGAAGACAAAGAGGATATCGCCCGCCATATCCGCCAGACGGTGAAGACCTTCCAGTTCCTGCTTTTTGAGCAGAACCGACCGGCAATCTAGCGGCGGTTCACTGCTACAAATGACAAAAGCCCGCCGGAAACCGAATCGGAGGCCCCGAATCGAGGTAACCGAATCCAGAGCCCGGCGGATACTCACAACAGACATATATAGAACGTAACTAAGGATTAAACGATGAGTACAGAGGAAAAGAATCTACCTCAGCCGCCAGCCGGTGAGGCTAAGCAGGAAAGTAAAAACCGCATCCGCGCCATGTTCCTGGGCCTGGTCATTGTGATGCTCATGTCCTCGCTGAACCAGACGATTCTGGCGCCGTCGCTGCCCACGATCGTTGGTGAGCTTCACGGCGTGGAGCACATGAGCTGGGTGATTACCATTTTCATCCTGCTTTCGACGATTACGATGCCGGTCTACGGCAAGCTTTCTGACCAGTTCGGACGCAAGCCCTTCCTGATTTTTGCGATTGTTGCTTTCATGGCGGGTTCGATTGTTGGTGCGCTCGCTCAGGACATGAACTGGCTGATTTTTGCTCGCGCCCTGCAGGGTCTGGGCGGTGGCGGTCTGATGATTCTTTCTCAGGCTGTGATTGCTGACGTGATCCCTCCCCGCGACCGCGGCCGCTACATGGGTATTATCGGTGGCGTTTTTGCTTTCTCGTCGGTGGCTGGTCCGCTGATTGGTGGCTGGATTACTGAGGGTCCGGGTTGGCGTTGGGCGTTCTGGCTTAATCTGCCGTTGGCTATTCTGTCGATTCTTGCGGTGATTTTCTTGCTACCGCACCGCCCGTTCCGTGACCGTGAGAAGCACAGTATCGACTACCTTGGTTCGCTGATTCTGATGGCGGGTACGAGTGCGCTGGTGCTTGCCACGATTTGGGGTGGCAACCAGTACGAGTGGACCTCGCCCGAGATTATTGGTCTGCTGGTCTTCTCTGTGGTTGCTGCGCTGGTGTTTATCCCGGTGGAGAACCGTGCGGCTGAGCCGGTCATGCCCATGTACCTGTTCAAGAATCGTAACTTCCTGCTGACTCTGGGCGCTTCGCTGGCGCTGGGCGTGGCAATGTTCGGTGCGGTGGAGTACATCCCGACTTATCTGCAGATGGCGCTGGGTGTGAGCGCTACGGTGGCCGGTCTGCTGATGATCCCGATGATGGGCGTCATGCTGGTGGTGTCCATTGTGACGGGCCGCGTGGTGTCGAAGAGCGGTCGCTACAAGCGTTACGTGACGAGCGGTACCGCGATTGTGGCGCTGGGCCTGTTCCTGCTGTCGACCGTGACTATTGAGACTCCGACCTGGCTGTTCTGTGTGTACCTTGCGGTGATGGGTGCCGGTCTGGGTATGTCCATGCAGTTCTTGACTCTGATTGTTCAGAACGCGTTCCCGGTGAGCGTGGTTGGTACCGCGACGGCGTCGAATAACTTCTTCCGTCAGGTGGGTGCTACTGTGGGTGCCTCGCTGGTGGGTGGTCTGTTTACCTCGCGTCTGACCTCGCTGATTTCTGAGCGTATGCCGCAGCAGGCGCTGCAGTCTTCAGGTAGCCATGCGTCTTCGTCTCTGACTCCTGAGCTTGTGGCGTCTTTGCCGGAGCCGGTGCACGGCATCATTGTGAATGCCTATAACGATGCGTTGATTCCGCTGTTCCTGTACCTGGTGCCGCTGGGTCTGGTGTCTACGCTGCTTCTGTTCTTCATTCGTGAGGATGCGCTGGCGACGACCCTGGAGACTGAGCCGGCTGTTGATATTGCTCGTGCGGCGACTGGCGCGATTCCGGTGATTACTCCGGAGATGGCTGCTAAGGACGCGCAGGCTTTGAAGAGCATGCACGGCTCTGCTCGTGCTCGTATTGATGAGTCGTTGAGCTCGGAGGCTTCGCCGGATTCGGAGCCTAACGCTAAGAGCTAGGGTCTTAGCACTAGATGCGGAGGCGTTGCCTTCCTATATAAGTGGCGCCCCGGTGCGAGTCGTGTGCTCGTGTCGGGGCGCTGTTTTTGGCTGAGTTGCCTTAAATAGCGCGCTTAAGAGGTGTGCCTTAGTGCTTGGTTTAGGGGTTGGAAGTGTTGGTTTAGTCCCTTAAATAGTGGGTTTACGTGGTGTTTTGCCCCGTTAAAACGCTTATCGAAAAGGTTATTACGTCCCTATGTCGAGAGAATTGTTTCCGATGTAAAATTTTCGTAAAAATTGTTAATCCGCCCCTTTTCCCCGGTATTCCGGGGCATTTTTTTACCCAGCTCCCTTTTAGCTTGCATACAGGCTGTTCTAAGGGGTGAAAGTGCCCAATGTGGGTTTGGTGGAAGTGTTACAGGCTATATAAGATAAAATACATATGCTCCTAGTGACAGTCATCACGAAGCAGTGCGCTAGGACAGCATGACACACATGCCTTAATACCGACATCTACACAAGGAGGGGAACCGTCCCATGTTTAGGTACATCCTCCAGCGATCGCTGACGTACCTCGTCATGGTCTTTATTACGACCACGATGGGTTACTTTGCAGCGGTTACTGCCCTGAAGCCTGCCCTCTTGGAGCAGGAAAAGGTTCCGAAGCCTAGCCCCGAGCAGGTGAACCGTAACTTCGCATCCCTGGGTCTCGATCCCGAAATGAACCCCTGGGACCGCTACGTTCAGTGGCTGACCAATGTGGTCACCAAGTTCGATTGGGGCCGTAGCCCCAACGGCGCGTACATTAACCAGGAATTTGGCCAGCGCGTGTGGGTTTCTACCCGCCTGCTGCTGGTGGCTACCATTCTCTCGATTGTGATTGGTATTGCCCTGGGTGTGTACTCGGCAGCTCGCCAGTACAAGTTCTCTGACCGTGTTATCACCGGTTACTCCTACCTGGTCTACATCATCCCCGCTCCCGTTGCTTACTTCGTGGTGCAGCAGGGCGCGACCACTATCAACAACATCGCCGTTGCTAATGGTGGAGAGAAGATTTTCTATGTGACCGGTATTTCGACTCCGGGTCTGACCGGATTCTGGGAAATCACCATGGATATGGCGGCGCACTACGTCGTGCCGACCTTCTGTATGACCATCTTCGGTTGGGCTGGTTACCAGATTGCACAGCGTCAGTACCTGCTCGATAACGTGAACGCTGACTTCGTGCGTACCGCTCGTGCTAAGGGCTTGACCCGTAACCAGGCGATTACTCGCCACGCACTGCGCGTCTCCTTCATCCCCGTGGCACAGTCCATCGCGTACCAGATTCCGATGATTTTTGCGGGTGCATTCTTCGCCGAGACCGTCTTTGCATGGCCCGGTATCGGTAAGTGGTCGATTGACTCCATTTCCGCGCAGGACGTGAACGCTGCGACCGTGACCCTCGCGTACGGTTCTGCACTGTTCGCTGTCGGTGCGATCATCGCTGATATCGCTACCACCATCGTCGACCCCCGAGTGAGGATCTCATGAGTCAGGTAACTGCAACTTCCTCCGTACCGGTGGTACAGGAGAACGGTGACTTCAAGGTCATCAACAAGAGCGTTATTATTCTGCGCCGCTTCCTGCGTAACAAGGCTGCAGTCTTCGGTCTGTGCGTGTTCATCGGCATGGGTCTGTTCGGTCTGTTCGGTAAGTACCTGACCAAGTACAAGCCCAACGACATTGACTACATGGCGCTGGGTGAAGGCCCCTCGGCCGAGCACTGGTTCGGTACCACCATCGCGGGTAATGACGTGTTCGCCATGATGTCTGAGGCCGTCTGGACCTCTCTCCAGATTGGTGTGGTCGTCGGTTTGGCCACTGTGTTCATCTCCGCAGTTTACGGTTGTGTGATGGCGTACTTCGGTGGCTGGATTGACAAGATTATGCTGTTCATCCTCGAGACCCTGATCATGGTTCCCTCGCTGCTGATTCTGGCAATTCTGATTAACGGTCAGGTTGGTAAGCAGATTCAGAAGAGCGTCCCCACCTGGGTTCTGCTCTCTGCAGTGCTGATTGCCTTCGGCTGGATGGGTAGCGCCCGTGTTATTCGTGCAATGGCGCAGTCCCTCATCAACCGCGACTTCGTGAAGGCTGCACGCTACATGGGTGTGCACCCCTTCAAGATTGTGATGCGCCACCTGGTTCCGAACATTGGCTCCCTGCTGGTTCTGAACTTCACCAGCGGCATCATGGGCGCTGTGCTCTCTGAGGTCGCTTACTCCTTCATCGGCATCGGTATTAAGTACCCCAACTACTCGCTGGGCTCGCTGATTTCGGATGCTTCGCAGCAGATTAACACCCTGCCGCACATGTTCTGGTTCCCGGTTCTGTTCTTCTTCCTGCTGGTTGGTCCGCTGGCCCTCATGAACGACGGTCTGCGTGACGCATTCGACCCGACTTCGATGTCGGTCGGTAAGATCAAGAAGTCCAAGAAGAACGAGAAGGCAGAGGCACCCGCTGCCGCTGCAAAGGAGGCGAAGAACTAATGAGTACCTCTCCCGTTCTGAGCGTTAAGGACCTCAACGTCCGCTTCAACACTGAGAATGGCATCGTGCATGCTGTTCGCGGTGTGAACTTTGACCTGTACCCCGGTAAGACCCTGGGTATTGTGGGTGAGTCCGGTTCCGGTAAGTCCGTTGCCTCCATGGCGATCATGGGCCTGCACCCGACCACCGCTGACATCACCGGTTCGGTTAAGTACAACGGCACCGAGCTGCTGGGTCTGAGCGATAAGGAAATGTGCGCATACCGCGGCAAGGAAATCTCTATGATTTTCCAGGATCCGCTGTCCTCGCTGACCCCCGTGTACACCATTGGTGACCAGATTGCTGAGGTGCTCAAGGTTCACAACAAGGGCGTGAGCAAGCAGGCTATCAAGGACCGTTCCATCGAACTGATGCGTATGGTGGGTATTCCTTCGCCGGCTGACCGCCTGCGTTCCTTCCCGCACGAGTTCTCCGGTGGTATGCGTCAGCGCATCATGATCGCTATGGCGATTGCGAATGACCCCCGCGTGCTCATCGCCGATGAGCCCACCACCGCACTGGATGTGACCATTCAGGCGCAGGTGTTGGAGGTTATGCAGAAGGCCCAGGAAGAGACCGGCGCAGCGACCATCATGATTACCCACGACCTCGGTGTTGTGGCTGGTATGGCTGACGACATTCTGGTGATGTACGCCGGTAAGCCGGTGGAGATTGCGAAGGCAGAAGACCTGTACAAGCATCCCTCCCACCCGTACACCATCGGTCTGCTGGGTGCGGTCCCGCGTGTGGACCGTTCCGAGAAGGTCTCCCTGGTTCCGATTGAGGGTACCCCTCCGAACCTGATTAACCCGGTGACCGCGTGCTCCTTCCGCCCGCGTTGCCCCATCGCTAAGAGCGGTGGCCAGTGCTGCCAGGACTCCAACGGCGAGCCCGATCTGCAGCTGTTGGAAGGCGTTGGCGAGGGCCACTACTCCTCCTGCACCATCTCTCAGGAGCTGGTCGGTAAGACCGCTGACGAGCTGTACCCGGTTCCGGAGCCCCCGGTATCGAAGTACGACGGTATTCCGCGTGAGGAGCGTGCCCCCGTCCTGGAGGTCCGCAACGTCAAGAAGCACTTCCCGCTCATGAAGGGTGCGCTGATTAAGCGCCGCGTGGGCACTGTGAAGGCTGTGAACGGCCTGTCCTTCGATATTCGTGAGGGCGAGTGCTTCTCCATCGTGGGTGAGTCCGGTTGTGGTAAGACCACCACCCTGCTGGAAATCATGGAGTTCAATAAGAACACCGACGGTGAGATTCTGATTAACGGAACCTCCACCAAGGACGGCAAGTCCGCAGGTGAGATTCTTGAGCTGCGTAAGAACCAGCAGATGGTGTTCCAGGACCCCACCGGTGCTCTGGATCCGCGCTTCACCGTTTACGAGGTGCTGGCTGAGCCCCTGGAAAACCAGGGCATGAACAAGGCAGACATCAAGAAGCGCGTCATCGAGCTGATGCACATTGTGGGTCTGCAGCCTGACCACGTGAACCGCTTCCCGAACCAGTTCTCTGGCGGTCAGCGTCAGCGTATCGGTATTGCTCGTGCGCTTGCTGTGAACCCCAAGCTCGTGGTTCTGGATGAGCCGGTGTCCGCACTGGACGTGTCCGTCCAGGCTGGTGTGATTAACCTGCTGGAGGAGCTGCGTGCAAACCTGGGCCTGAGCTACCTGATGGTTGCTCACGACCTCGCGGTGATTCGCCACGCATCCGACCGCGTTGCAGTGATGTACCTGGGTCGTATTGTTGAGATTGGTGACGTCGACCAGGTGTTCGACAACCCGATCCACCCGTACACCCGTGCACTGCTCTCGGCGATTCCGGTCCCGGATCCCGAGGTTGAGGCAAAGCGCCACCGCATTATGCTTGAGGGCGACCTGCCCACTCCGGTGAACGCGCCTAAGGGTTGTGGCTTCTCGAGCCGTTGCCCGGTCTTCAAGCTGCTGCCTGAGGACAAGAAGCGTCGTTGCCTGGAGGAGATGCCGGAACTGACCCACGTTGAGGGTGAGGATCACGGTTATGCTTGCTACTTCCCGGAGGCTGAGGCCGCTACGGTGTAGCTCTAGAGTCGGCTGAATAAGTCGCATGTGTGCCGAGGGGCGAATATTCGTTGAATATTCGTCCCTCGGGTTTTTTAATGCCCGGTACTGGTGAGGCGCGTGCAGCTTGAGATTGTCACCTGGTGAGACGGCGGGAGCCTCAGAATGTGGCGCTTGGCACTGAAACCAGCAAGAAAACAGGAAAAACTGCACTGACTAGGCGTAACCTTTCTCACCATTCAAGATATGAATATTTATAGGCGAGCTTCTATACCGCAGGTAAGCCATAATTAAGCCTGTGGGTGCGCCGCTAGGGGCGTACCTCAAGGAACACATTCATAGACCGGCACTAATTCATCGCTCACCGCAGCCTATTGCGGCGCATGAGCAGGGAACCCTTGACGCTTTCCTGCAGGATTATTGAGGGTCAAACGTATAAGAGGACACTCTCATGGAGAAGAATTTCATCCTGAACCGTCGTACCGTTCTCGGTGGCGCTGCAGCACTGGGTACCGTGGGCGTACTGGCTGCGTGCGGCTCGTCCAAGGACTCCAAGGCAACCACCAAGGGTGCAACCGTGGGCACCGATGCCAAGGAGCTTTATGACCTTGGTGAGGCTGCTGTATCTGAGCTGAAGGATGGCGGCACTCTGCGCCTGGCTATTCCGGGTATTGGTCCGGACTTCAACCTTTTCAGCGCGGACGGCAACTCCCTGTACACCCAGACCGCTATGAGCCCCGTGGCTTACGCAGGCCTGTGGCAGAGTGACCCCCTGGGTAAGCGCACTCTGGCTCCTGAGTTTGCGAAGAGCTTCGATGTCGTCGAAGAAAACGGTCTGCCCGTCGTCTCCATTGAGCTGAACCCCCAGGCTAAGTTCAACGACGGTACCCCCATTGACTACAAGGCTCTGCAGGCTACCTGGGAGGTCCTCAAGAGCACCGATGGCGGCTACAAGATTGGTACCAGCGGCATCTACAGCAGCATTGCTTCCGTGGAGCGCGACGGTGACGACTTCAAGGTGAAGGTAACTTTCTCCGCACCTTACTACCCGCTGGAGACCCTCTTCGCTGGCATTATGCACCCGGCTCTGCTGGACAAGGAACTCTTCAACACTGGTTTCGTGGACAAGCCGCACCCCGAGTACTGGGTTGGTCCCTTCACCATTGCCGAGGGTGGCTGGAACTCTACCGAAAAGACCCTGACCCTGACCCGCAATGAGAAGTGGTGGGGTGAGAAGCCCGTTCTGGAGCGTATCGTCTTCCGTCAGATGGATTCCGCTGCTGAGCGCGCAGCATTCAAGAACGATGAGCTTGATGCGATTGGTGCTACTACTGTTTCTGCATACAATGAGCTCAAGGAAGTTGCTAACACCGAGATTCGCCGAGGCGCTCGCCTGTTCTCCGGTGGCGTGACCATGAACCCCGCCCGCATGCAGGATGTTGCTCTGCGTCGTGCTGTGGTTGCTGGTCTGAACCGTGAGGCTCTCGCCAAGATTCGTTTCCAGGGCCTGGATTACAAAGAGAAGCTTCCCGGCTCGATGATTCACATGCCCTTCAACGAGTACTACCAGGACGTTTACCCGACTCCGAACAACGATGCTGCTGCAGCTGCCAAGATTCTGGAAGAGGCAGGTTACACCAAGAACGGCGAGTTCTACGAGAAGGACGGCAAGCAGGCTGCCTTCAAGTTCTCCATCTTCGGTGAGGACCCCACCTCCAAGGCTGTCGGTCAGACCCTGGTTCAGCAGCTGAAGTCTGCAGGCATTAATGCTGAGCTTGACTCCCGTGCTGTTAGCGAGTTTAACAAGACCATGACCTCCAAGGATTACGACGCAACCTCTTCCGGTTTCGCTCCGAGCTCCCCGGATGCTACCGAGGCTACCGAGCAGTTCTACATGCGCCGTAAGCCCGAGGAAGCCGGTTCCGATGAGATCAATGAGATGATTGCAAAGATGAAGCTCATTGCTGACAACAAGGAACGCAACCTGGCTTGCAACGAGATTGAGAAGAAGCACCTGGCTGAGTTCGCAGTGCTGATTCCGCTCATCAACGGCCCCGAGTACAAGTTCGTGAAGAAGGGTCTGCACAACTACGGTGTGTCCCTCTTCCAGGGCACCGGCATTCACTGGGAGAAGGTTGGTTGGGCTAAGTAAGTCCTCTTCCCTTCACCTACTAGGTGATTAGCCTAGAGCTATTGAAAGTGTCCACCCGGATGATCCGGGTGGACACTTTTTGCATTTCTGGAGGGGGTGCTTTGGGTGTTTTTGTGTACCGATGCGGGGGAGCGGAAGTATAGCTATCCGATAAAATCCGAAAAATTCGCACAAAAACAGCGTATGCATAGTATGAATATTCAAAAAGCACGATAAATATTAAGAAATATTGTGAAAATGCTTGGTTTTTGTCTCGGGTAGGCGTTACAGTGGAGTTATACAAAGTTATGCAGTGTCATGCATAAATAATCATCACTTCGGGAATACGGGATATACCCGCCCGCATACAACAGAAGGAAACAACTCCCATGACCGCCAACACCGCATACACCGCGAGTAGGCACGAAGCGACCAAGAACAGCTTCAGCCGCCGCGCCCTTATTGGCGGCACCGCGGCTCTGGGAGCTGTCGGTCTGCTTAGCGCCTGTGGCAACGGCAGCGCAAGCTCCGAAAAGACCAAGGCAGCTGGCGCCGGTGCCAACATTGAAGACCTGTACAACATCAACGCTCAGGACGTAAACAGCCTCAAGAAGGGTGGCACCCTGCGCCTGCCCGCCGGTGCCATCGGCCCGAACTTCAACTTCCACACCCAGAGCGGTAACACCACCGATAACGTCAACGTTATGAGCACCATTAGCCAGGCGGGCCTGTGGAACCTCGACTTTGACGGTACCTACAAGCTGAACACCGACTTCGCTGTCTCCTTCGAGCACACCAAGAAGGATGACAAGATTCAGGTTGCGATTAAGCTCAATCCCAAGGCTGTCTTCACTGATGGCACCCCCATCACCTACAAGGCACTCCAGTCCACCTGGAACGTCTTCAAGAGCCTGGATAACGGTTACAACATCGTTGCTCCCGGTATCTACGAATTCGTTGAATCCGTCGAAAAGGGTGAAGATGACTACAGCGCAACCGTCACCTTCTCCAAGCCCTACTACCCGCTGCAGAATCTCTTCTCCGTGATTCTGCACCCCGCACTGGAAGACGTCGAGCTCTTCAATAACGGCTTTGTGGATGCGCCCCACCCCGAGTATTGGGCGGGCCCCTTCACCCTGGCTAACAAGGGCTGGGACTCCACTGCGAAGACCTTCAGCGTTGTGCCCAATGACAAGTGGTGGGGCACCAAGCCCCTGCTGGACAAGATCGTCTTTACCCAGATGGAGTCCAGTGCTTCGCGTGCTGCGTTCAAGAACGACGAGATTGACGCTATCGGCGCGAACACCTCCTCCATTTACGCCGAGGTGAAGAACGTGGCAGGTACCGAACTGCGTAAGGGTACCCGCCTCTACGCCGGTGGCCTGGATATCAATCCCCGCCGCGTCAAGGATGCTGCCCTGCGTAAGGCAATCTTCGTCGGCACCAACCGTGAAGCACTCGCGAAGATTCAGTTCCAGGGTCTGCCCTACGAAGAAGCTATTCCCGGTTCGATGATTCACATGCCTTTCTCGCCCTACTACCAGGATTCTTACCCGACCCCGAATAACAGCGTTTCGGAGGCACAGAAGATTCTGGAGGCTGCCGGCTACACCAAGAACGGCGACTACTACGAGAAGGACGGCACGAAGGCTGGCTGTGCAGTGGTGGTCTTCGGTGATGACCCGACCAACAAGGGTAAGGCTCAGACCTTCACTCAGCAGATGAAGGACGTTGGTATCGAGATCCGGATTGACCAGCACGCCGATAGTGAGTTCGCCACCGTTCTGGGTAACTGGGACTACGATATTTCCTTCAGTGGCTACTCGGTCTCTGCTGACGCAACCGAGGGTACCAAGCAGTTCTACTACTCCGAGAACAATGAAGGTATCGGCAGCAAGGAAATCGATGCCCTCATCGACGCCATGACCCTCATTGAGGATGACAAGGAACGTAACCTTGCCTGTAACGAGATTGAGAAGAAGCACATGGCTGAGTTCGCCTTCCTGGGTACCATTACGAACGGTCCTGACTTCGTGATGGTCAAGAAGACCCTGGCTAACTATGGTCCGAGCCTCTACAAGACTACGGACTGGACCGCCGTGGGTTGGATGAACTCCTAATCGGTTCTGCCCTATGAGCGGGTCGAATGCGTATGCGCGCATTCGGCCCGCTTTGTTGTGCCCGCTGGCTATTTTGGGAGGCGGGGGAGGGGCGGGTGTGCAGAGATGTAGGAGGCTCTGGCAGCGTGCTCTGGCGGTGTGGATATATGCTCGGGCGTAATAATTTAGAAATATTTATCGTGTTGCGCACCTGCGGTGAGATATGTGGTGTACACTACTAAAAATATTAAATGTGGCTTAGGACATAGCTTTAAGTCACATTATTTTGCATGGCTTCACCTGCCCGCCCATCACCGCAGATAGCAGGCGCTCCTGCAGACGGACACCCCGCCTCCCGAGCATGCGGAGCCACCCACACTGCCAACACTGCATCAACGCAGTCCACACCCACAAGGAGCCCGTCATGAGCCCCCAGTCCCTCCCCTCCCTCTCCGGATTCAACCCCATCATGAGCCGCCGCGTACTGTTCGGCGGCGCAACCGCCGTCGCTGCTGCCGGCGTACTGAGCGCTTGTGGATCCTCATCCTCCAAGACCGAGCACAAGGCAAGCGAAACCCCGTTCTATGAAATCAACGAGCAGGACCCCTCGAAGCTCAAGCAGGGCGGTACCCTAAACCTGAGCACCTACTCCCTCGGCCCGGACTTCAACCGTTTCTCCCAGAACGGCTCCAGCACCTCCGTCTCCGAAACTATGGGCATTATCGCCGGTGCCGGCATCTGGCGCAGCACCTTCAAGGGTGAAGATGAGCTCGACCCCAACTACTGCCTCGGCTTTGAAGCGAAGGAAGTAGACGGTAAGATCACCGCCGAGGTTCGCCTGAACCCCAAGGCAGTCTTCAATGACGGCACCCCCATCGACATCGACGCTCTCAAGGCAACCTGGCAGATTCAGCGTGACCCCGAGGGGGCGTACAAGATTGGCGCTGCAGGTATCTACGAGTTCATCGAAAGCGTTGAAGCTATCGACGGCGACCGCTACCACGCACGCGTTGTCTTCAAGACCGCACACAACCCCGTCAAGGGTCTGCTCTTCGGCGGAATCCTGCACCCGGCAATGCTTGACATAAACCTCTTCAATGAAGGTTTCGTGGACAACCCCCACCCCGAGCTCGGTTGCGGCCCCTTCACCCTGGCACCCAACGGCTGGAACTCCTCCGAGAAGACCTTCACCGCTGTGCCCAACGACAAGTGGTGGGGTGACAAGCCCAAGCTGGACCGCATCGTCGTGCGTGAAATGGCAGACGCTGCAGCTCGCGCCGCCTATAAGAACGGCGAACTGGACGTCGTGGAAGCACGTACCCTCAGCGCCTACAACGAGATGAAGGACGTTGCGAACTCTGAGATTCGCCGCGGTCGCCGCCTCTTCGCCGGCGGTATGAACCTGAACGCACAGCACATCACCGATGTTGCTGTCCGTAAGGCAATCTTCCTGGGTATCGACCGTGGTGCTCTGGCAAAGATTCGCTTCCAGGGTCTGCCCTACGAAGAAGAAGTTCCCGGCTCGATGCTTCTGCTGAGTTCCTCCCAGTACTACCGTGACAACTACCCGGCACGTAGCCCGGAGGAAGCACGCAAGGTCCTGGAGAACGCAGGCTACACCAAGTCTGGCGACTTCTACGCGAAGGATGGCAAGACCATCACCCTGAAGCTGACTACCTTCGGTGATGACGCCACCACCAAGGGTCAGGCACAGACCTTCATTCAGAGCATGAAGGAAATCGGCATTAACTTCGAGCTCGATTCGCGTGCGCAGTCTGAATTCTCGAAGGTTGTTGGTAACCGCGAGTACGACGTGAGCATTTCGGGCTTCGGCGTGAGCTCCGAGCCGACCAGTGCTGCCGAGTACTTCTACTCCTCGAAGAACTGGGACGGCGTCGGAACCCCCGAAATTGACGCTATGGTCGACGAGATGATTACCATCCTCGACGACGCTAAGCGCGCCGAGAAGTGCAACGAGATTGAGAAGAAGCACATGCGCGAGGTTTGCCTCTTCATCCCGTTCCTCAATGGCCCGGACTTCAAGGCATGCCGCCCGAAGCTCGCTAACTACGGTGCGTTCCTCTTCAAGAGCACCGACTGGTCTTCGGTTGGCTGGATGGCATAAGCCGCAGTTTTAAGCTCCCCGCCCCTATACGTTTTCGCAGTGTCGTATAGGGACGGGGAGCTTTTTCTTTTGGAAAGTGCAGATCGGTTTAGCTGCCCGTCGATGCGCTTTTAATGTGTAACGATTCTCAAAGCGCCGGATGTGACGCGCTCGCATGCTGATCGAACACAATATTTTATTTTTTAGTTTTTATGCATGTGTTCCGTGTAATGACGCGGGCTGAAGATACCGTATGCACCATTTTTATACGCCGTACGGTTTGTGTGGAGGTTGGAATGTGGTCTGCGCCGCTTCTTTTGGGGGTATACTGTGTTTCAATCACAAACAATGTGGGGGCTCTCACAAGGGTGATCGGCAGAGGCTTCGTCGCCACTGCAAAAACTGGCGCACAACATCGTGCGCCATACGAAGTACACCCGAGCCCTCCGGCACGAGGAGAACACATGACTCATCTGCGTATTAACCGCCGTACCCTGCTGACCGGCACTGTTGCCCTGGGTACCGTTGGCCTGCTGGCTGCGTGCGGTGGCGGTTCGGATAAGAAGATTAGCGGTAAGGCTGCTTCGAGCACCGAGGAAATCGTCAAGAACCTCGAAATCAACAAGCAGGATCGCTCCTCCCTCAAGCAGGGCGGCGAGTTCCGCGGTAGCGTCTCCGCAATCGGTCCGAACTTCAACATCCTGACCCAGAGCGGCTACACCACCGAGAACCTCACCGCATTCGGTGGCGCCTGCAACATCCCCTCCGCTATCGGCTTCACCTCCCTGAGCCCTGCTGGCGAATACAGCCTCAACGACGACTATGTCAGCGACTACAAGGCAGAGACCGTTGGCGGCGTGCAGACCATCACCTTCAAGCTCAACTCTAAGGCTGTCTTCAATGACGGCACCCCCGTTGACATTGAGGCAATCCGCGCCGCGTGGACCGTCTATCGCAACCCCGATGACGGCTACAACGTTATCGCCGCTCCCTTCTGGCAGCAGGTGGCGTCCATCGATCCCGTGGATGGCGACAAGACCCGCGTCAAGATTGTCATGTCCAAGCCCCTGTACCCTGCCGAAACCCTCGGCCTGCTCGGTCTGCACCCCGCACTGACCGACAAGGAGCTCTTCAACAACGGCTTCGTGAACAAGCCCATGGATCAGTACTGGTCCGGCCCCTTCAAGATTGGCGAGTGGAACTCTTCGGCTAAGACCCTCACCCTCGTGCCCAACGACAAGTGGTGGGGTGAGAAGCCGCTGCTGGACCGCATTATCTGGCGTGAAATGGGCGACGAAGCAGAGCGCGCAGCGTTCAAGAATGGCGAGCTGGACAGCATTGGCTTCGCTGGCCTGGCAACCTACAATGCTGTCAAGGGTCAGCCCGGTGTCCAGATTCGCTCCGGCCAGAGCGTCGGCGTGATCAACCTGCAGTTTAACCCGACCCGCGTGACCGACACCGCCCTGCGCCGTGCAGTCTTCGCCGCGGTTGACCGCTCCCAGCTGGCTAAGGTCAAGTTTGGCCAGATCAACTGGGAAGAGCCTCTGACCGGCTCCATGATTGCTATGCCCTTCCAGAAGGGCTACCAGGACGCTATGCCCACCAATCCCGGCGCCGAGGCTGCGGCAAAGATCCTGGAAGCAGCAGGCTACTCCAAGAATGGCGACTACTACGCCAAGGACGGTAAGACTGCAGGCTTCTCCATCACCTACTTCGGTTCGGATGCAACCTCCCTGGCTCAGTTCCAGAACCTTGAGCAGCAGCTCAAAGCGGCAGGTATTAAGCTCGAGCAGGACAACCAGCCGCAGTCCCAGTTCAACTCCGTGATGGGCTCTAAGCAGTACGACTGCGCCTTCTCCGGTTGGGGTATTGGTGCTGACCCCGCAGATAGCGTTCAGTACTTCTATACCAGCGAAATCAACGAGGGTGTGGGCGATCCTGAACTGGATAAGTTCATCGCGTCCATTTACGAGAAGGAATCCCACGAGGAGCAGCTGAAGATGGCTGCTGAGGCTGAGAAGCAGCACATGGAGAAGGTTGCTATTTACTTCCCCTACGCTAACGGCCCCAGCTACGCAGCTGTGAAGGAGAAGCTGGCTAACTACGGTCCTTCCCTCTTCGCAACCAGCTACACCGACCCCAAGCGCTGGGTCAATGTGGGTTGGCAGAACTAAAGCCACAGGTTAATTTTCTGGATTCCTATTCGGTAGTTTCTGAATTTTTGGAGGCGCCGGTATAAGGCTCCGGAGGGTAAAGTCCCGCGGTATTCCGCCTCAGAGGCGGGGTGCTGCGGGACTTTTCTGCGTTTTTGATGGGTGGTTTTGTGGTGGGGTGGTTTCGGGAATTGACTGAAATATTTTCCCTGGAATGGTGAACTGGGTCATATTGCATGGGAAATGTGTGTATACTATTGCCAATGCAAAATGTGCGTGCTGTCACAAAGGTGTGCGGGTTGTGTTCCCCCGCGTACAGCAAAGCAGCATCCCACCTAACTGAGGAAAACTAATGACCACTTTCACCCTCAACCGTCGTACCCTGCTCACCGGCACCGTTGCCCTGGGTACCGTCGGCCTGCTCGCAGCCTGCGGCGGCAACTCCTCCAAGAACGAAACCAGCGCTCTCTCCGCCGGCGACGACCTGTCCAAGGCAGTCTCCTACAACGAGAAGGACCGCTCCGCCCTCAAGGACGGCGGCGAACTGCGCCTGAGCGCTGACGGCATTGGCCCCAACTTCAACATCCTCAACACCAACGGCTACACCGCCGGTAACCTGAACATTCAGGCGGCAATCAACTCCGCCTTCACCGGCGGCTTCTACGCTGACTTCCGCGGCGAGTCGCACATGAACAAGGACTACGTCACCGAATACAAGGCGCAGACCGTTGACGGCGTGCAGACCGTGACCTTCAAGATCAACCCCAAGGCAGCCTTCAACGACGGTACCCCCATCGACGTGAACGCCGTCAAGAGCTACCAGACCATCTACACCGCCGCGGCATCCGGTTCGGACTACCAGATCACCCCCTCGCCCATCTGGGAGCAGGTCGCAAGCGTCGAGGCTGTGGACGGCGATACCCGCCACGTGAAGGTCACCATGTCCAAGCCCTGGTACCCCATCGAAGGCAGCTTCACCTCGTTCCTGCACCCGGTATTCGTCGAGCCCAAGTTCTTCAACGACGGCCTGAACGACAAGCCCCTCGACCAGTACTGGGCAGGCCCCTTCAAGGTCGGCGAGTGGAACTCCTCCTCCAAGGTGCTCACCGTCGTCCGCAACGAGAAGTGGTGGGGCACCAAGCCCGCTCTTGAGCGCATCACCTGGCGTGAAATGAGCTCCCAGGCAGAGCAGGCAGCTTACAAGAATGGCGAAATCGACTACGTGGACGCCAGCACCCTCAGCTCCTACAACGAGCTCTCCGGCGTGGCAAACACCGACATTCGCAAGGGTAGCGCTCTCAGCGTGGGCAACTACGAAATCAACCCCGAAAAGGTGCCCCTGCCCGTCCGCCGCGCATTCGTTGCAGCCCTCAACCGTGAGCAGCTGCAGAAGCTGCGCTACGAGAAGCTCGGCTGGAAGGAAACCCTGCCCGGCTCCATGTGCATGCTGCCCATGCAGGAAGGCTACCAGGACAACTACCCGACCAAGCTCGGCAAGGACGTCGCTACCAAGATCCTTGAGGACGCAGGCTACACCAAGTCCGGTGACTACTACACCAAGGACGGCGCTAAGGTCTCCTACCCGGTCATCACCTTCGGTAGCGACCCGGTTGTCAGCTCCACCGCGCAGTTCCTCGTCCAGCAGATGAAGGAAATCGGCGTTGAACTGACCATCGAGAACCACGGTGCCTCTGAAATGTCGAGCATCATCTCCTCGAAGAACTTCGCGATTAAGACCGGTGGCTACGGCATCACCACCTCCCCGGTGGATGCGGCGAACTACTTCTACATCTCCGAGACCAACAACGGTCACGGTAAGGATCTGGACTCGCTGGCAGCAACCATGATGTCCACCGAGGACCCGAAGGAACAGCTCAAGATCATGAACGAGCTGGAGAAGCGCCACCTGGACGAGGTCGCCATCTACGTGCCCACCCACAACGGCCCGAACTTCAAGGCGTGCCGTAAGGGCCTGGCGAACTACGGCCCCATGCTCTTCGGCCTGCCCTACTACAACCCGAACGTATGGATCAACGTCGGTTGGGAGAAGCAAAACTAAGCGTTGAGCACCGCTCACACACTCCATAAGGGGTAAAAGCGCTACAGCGGCGTGTTACAAAAGGATTAAAACCTTCTGTAGCACGCCGCTTTCCCGTTCCTAAGAGAGTCGCACGGATATACTTAAAACAAATGTGGGCATTCTGCCCGCAACCCCGGCAGAGACTGTCCTCCCGCCGGGTTGGAGTGTGGGTTACGCACCGTTCGCGTACCGCCTCCACAACACTGCGAATACTCTAGGAGAAATTCCATGAAGAGCATGTCTGTCTCTCGCCGTACCCTCCTGACCGGCACCGTTGCCCTCGGCACCGTTGGTCTACTGGCTGCCTGCGGTGGCTCCAAGGAAAAGGTTGGCGGTAGCGCCTCTAACAACGCCGAAGACATTCTGAAGAACCTTCAGATCAACAAGCAGGACCGTTCCTCCCTCAAGCAGGGCGGCACCCTGACCCTCGCGGCTACCGCCCTGGGCCCGAACTTCAACCTGCTGACCCAGAGCGGCTACACCTCTAGCAACCTGGACGCACTGGCACCCTGCAACATCGCTGCTGTCATGGGCTTCTACACCATGAGCCCCGACGGTGAAGGCACCCTCAACCCCGAGTTCTGCACCGAGCACAAGACCGAAACCGTCGACGGCGTGCAGACCGCGACCTTCAAGATCAACCCGAAGGCAGTCTTCAACGACGGTACCCCCATGGACGTGAAGGCTGTGCAGGCTTGCTGGAAGGTCTACCGCACTATCGGCGAGGATAACCCCTACCACATTATCGATAACGTAATGTGGCAGCAGGTTGAAAGCATCGAGGCCGTTGACGGCGACAACTACCACGTCAAGGTCACCATGAAGACCCCGTACTACCCCTCTGAGGGTCTCTGCGCCTTCGCAATTCACCCCGCTCAGGAAGATACCGCACTCTTCAACGACGGCTTCGTTGACAAGCCCCTGGACCAGTACTGGGCTGGCCCCTTCAAGGTGGGCGAGTGGAACTCCTCCCAGAAGGTGCTCACCCTGGTCAAGAACGACAAGTGGTGGGGCGAGAAGCCTGTTCTGGACCGCATCGTCTGGCGTCAGATGGACTCTGAAGCAATCCGCGCAGGTTTCAAGAACGGCGAACTGGACGCCTTCAACTTCGTCGGCGCTACCAGCTACAACGCTGTGAAGGGCCAGGCAGGAACCGAGATTCGCCAGGGCCAGAACACCAACGTCAACATTATTCAGCTGAACCCCAAGCGCATTGAGGACCTGGCACTGCGCCGCGCAATCCTCGCCGCTGTGGATCGCGAGCAGATCGCTAAGGCATACTTCTCGCAGCTGGGTTGGACCGAGCCGCTGCCCGGCTCCATCATTGCGATGCCGTTCCAGAAGGGCTACCAGAACAACTACGCTGGTGACACCGGTGCACAGGCTGTAGGCAAGATCCTGGAGGCCGCAGGCTACTCCAAGTCCGGCGACTACTACGAGAAGGGCGGCAAGGTTGCTGGCTTCGCCCTGACCTCCTTCGGTTCCGAGGCTGTCTACCAGGCTGTTTACCAGATTCTGGAGCAGCAGCTGAAGTCTGCTGGTATTCGTTTGACCTCTGACAACCAGCCTCAGGCAAACTATAACTCTGTGGTCGGTCAGAAGAGCTACGAAGCTATCTTCACCGGCTGGGGCATTCTGCCCGACCTGGCTTCTTCTGCACCCTACTTCTTCACCACTGAGGTGTTCGGGGTTGGTGACCCCGAAGTCGATAAGCTTATCGAGAAGCTGCAGAACACTGAGAATGCAGACGAGCGCATCAAGATTGCTAACGAGGCGGAGAAACTCTACTACGAGAAGGTCGCAGTGTACCTGCCCTACACAAACGGCCCGACGTACACCGCTGCCAAGGCTAAGGTCGCGAACTACGGTCCGTCCCTGTTCAAGCAGAGCTACACCAGCGCTGACTACTGGGTCAACGTTGGCTGGCAGGAGTAGTACCGCTTGCGGTAACGCTCTAGCTGTCCTGTAGGACTCGAAATCCCGGGTACTCTCAAACGAGAGTGCCCGGGATTTTTCTGTTCCTCTTGTTCTGCGCCCTTTAGCGGGACACGTTAGCGGGATATGTAATTACAAAAACTGGGGGAGGGGAGCGCCGTCCTAACCGGCTGCTACCACTCGCCCAGGTACAGGGCGCGCTCCTGCAGATACCTCAGCAGGTTCGGGTTCTGCCGCAGGTAGAAGATACGGTAAATGCCGCCTCCAGCAACGATAAACGCCAGCGGGAAACCCAAAATCACGAGCACACGGCTCATATTGGCGGACAGATCAAAAGGATCACCGCTGGTTGCCACCAGCACAATCCAGAGAGAATAGCCCACGCAGGCGAACACGGTGCCCCACATGCCGCGCACAAGCCAACTCACCAGCGCCACCGCAATAACCCACGCCAGCGCCAACGTGAACTGGTGCCGCTCCGCCTGAGCCCAAGGAAGCGCCCCCACGTAAATAATTGCGGGGATGCCCAGGTACCCGGGGATATTCAGCGAGGCAAGAATGTTCACACAAAAATAGCCCAAGAAAATAGCGCTCAACGACGAGGACAGGAACAGGTGCAGAGGAATCATGCCGTCGCCGCTATAGGCTGCGGTCGGGCCCGCGTACACGGTTTCAAACATGAGGGTCAGCGGAGTCATCATGTACTCAATCCAGACGACCAGCGCAAAAGCACCGAAAATGCCCAGAGCCTGCATCAGAGCAATCAACCGTGAACGCGCATCGTGAGGAATGGTGAAGCTCTGGCCCTTCGCCTTGACGCCACAGAGATGAACGACAGCCACCATTGCCGCGATGCACAGCACCCAGCGCACGAGGACTCCCGGTAGCTCAGGAAGACCTCCATAAGCCCCCGTAGCGGGGTCACCCCAGGCTCCGGGGAGCAGTGTAATAGCGTGAGTACCCTCGGGGAGGCTGGTGGAGGAAGCAAGCCGGTGCGGCTCGTAGATAACCCACCACAGAAGGCAGGCTGGAATCAGCGCGGAGAGCTTACGCAACAGAACCGGGAACGGCGCGGACTCATAGACGAGCGCCTCAAGATTGAGCCGGCGCATCAGCCGCCGAACAGGAGAAAGAGCGCGTAGCTCTTTTTGCTGCTCTTCCCACACTCCGGTATCCCATATCCTAGTATCAGAAGACATCATCGTATTCCCTATCACTTGAGAACTTGCTTGTTGAGCGTATTCTTACACTAGCAGAAATACCCCCCCGGCTAGTGCATACGCCCAAGCAAAACCTGCCTAAAGAATCAGTACATAAGAGAACAGGCATAAGGAAAGGGGCCCCACCGTAACGGTGGGGCCCCTTAGAGCCTAGAAAGCAAACTACTTGGTGGTCACCTTCAGGACAGTGCTCAGGTTCTGGTGAGCAACGCCCGGCAGACCCTTTACCTCAGCAAACTTGCGGGTATTGGTCACGATAACCGGGGTAATCAGCGGGTAACCCGCCTCCTTGATGACCTCAGGATCGAACTCAATCAGAGCGTCGCCAGCAGCAACAACATCGCCCTTAGCAACCTTCACGCTGAAGCCCTTACCGTCCAGGTTCACGGTATCCAGACCAACGTGAATCAGCAGCTCAATGCCGTTCTCCAGCTTCAGACCCACAGCGTGGCCCGAGGGGTAGGTTGCAGCAACCTTACCGGCAGCGGGAGCAACAACAGTGGTACCGGTCGGCTCAATAGCCACACCCTCGCCCAGCTTGCCAGCAGCGAAAATCGGGTCCGGAACATCAGACAGAGCAACAGCAGTACCCTCAAGAGGAGCGTGCAGCTCAATGACCTCACCGGCGGAAGCAGCGGGTGCAGCAGCGGCGGTCGCAGTAGCGGCAGCAGCCGGAGCAGCCTTAGCGACAACAGCCTCAGCCTTAGGAGCGGACTCCTCAGCATCCTCAGCCTTACGCTCAGCAGCGTGCTTCACAGCCTCAGCCTTCGACTCGTAACCGAACAGCAGAACACCGGTCATAGCGCCGAAGAACGCAATAGCCAGACCAATCACGTACAGGTGAGAGGGCTGCATAGCCGGAATCGACAGCAGCGAAGTGAACGCGAACGCGTGGGACTTAACGCCCAGGAAGGAAATGGTAGCGCCACCAATAACAGCGGGAACCAGAATAATCGGAATCACGCGCTTGTAACGGAGCACAACACCGTACAGGGACGGCTCAGAAATACCACCGAGCAGACCGGACATCGACGCACCAACAGCGGTCTGGCGCAGCTCGCGGTCGTGCTTAGCCTTAATAGCCACACCGGTGACCAGGCCGAACACAGCGAAGTTGTAAGCACCCATCGGGGACTGAATGAAGTCAGTACCCATGGTCTGCAGGTTGTTAATCATGACAGCGTTCAGCGGCCAGTGCAGACCCAGCGGAACCATGAACAGGTACAGGCCAGCAATCAGAGCACCAACCAGAGCCGGAGCCTGGTCGTTAACCATCTTCAGGAAGTCAGAGATGCCCATAGCCACACCAATACCGATGGGGCCAACCAGGAACGCGGTCACCGGAACCAGAATGATGACCGAAATCATCGGCACGAACACCATCTGCAGCATCGAAGGAATAACCTTCTTAAGGAAGCGCTCAAGCGGAGCCAGCAGAGCAACAGCCAGCAGCGGGGGGAAGACCTGGCCGGTGTAGCTGAATGCGTACAGCGGCAGATCCAGACCGAAGAACGGAACGTTCAGAACCTTGGTGGCGGGGTCAGCAAGAGCAGTCAGATCGGTGAAGGTACCGGTCATCAGCGCAGCGGGGATAGCCGCACCAACCCACATGTTCGCGCCCAGACGCTTAGCAGCGGTAGCACCCAGCATGATGGGCATGAAGTTCAGAACAGACAGCGAAGCAGCCTTCAGGATGTACCAGAAAGCAAACTGCTGCATCCACTGGGTGTTCAGAGCCTTAGCTTCCTCCGGGTCAGCCACACGAGCACCGTTAATGATGTCGATGTTCACGCTCTGACCGGTCAAGTCAGTGTACTGGCCGAAGAAGCCCAGCTGCTGCATGAACACAATCAGGGTCAGGATCATCGAGGTACCCAGAAGTGCCCACAGCAGAGGACGGAAGGAGTCAGACAGAACGTCGAAGACGTTGGTAAGCCAGCCGGACTTCTTGCCCTCAGCCTCAACCTTGGTGTCACCCTCAGCGTGGCCGGACATAGAAGGCAGAGCGTTGATCTCGTTGTACACAGCCTCAACGCGCTCGCCCAGAACAACCTGAGTCTGGCCGGACTGCTCAATCACAGAGAGAACGCCGGGCAGACCCTCAATCTTCTTGTTCTGCACTGCATCGTTAGACACAGGAGTGACACGAAGGCGGGTTGCACAGTGAGTAATGTGCGCGATGTTCTCGGGGCCACCCAGGCCGTCAAGAATCTTCTCGCCAAGTTCGCGGTTATTCACGATACTTCCTTAGATATGCGGTCAATGTCTATACGGTTGTTGCCGGAGGCTGTGCCTACCTGACGTTGCGGTAGCCGAAAAAGCCCCGGAAAACACGGCCAGAAAACACAAAAGACCCGAGTCTCTCGACCACCGGAAGCACTACACTCGTGCCCACTATGGAGCTTCGGTACAGCAAATAGAGGGGATTCTCGACAGATATATGCTGCCGTCCCATACGGTGTTGAGTAACTCAGGTCTTGCCTGCCAAACCAGTAACAACCCTGAAGAAGGTTTCCCTTCTCAAATAGTTCCCTGTAACTCTAAGGGTTTTCCCAGGTTAAGAGCAAGGTGAGAGGCAAAAGCTATCAGAAGCTGTTAAATGTTTCATCCAAGTGATAGCTGAGAATAGCTGAGACACGCTCTCGGCACTGATTGCGGGGCGCCTCCCGGCTGGACTCCAGCAGGGTTCGGGTAGGGCTCGGGCAGGGTCCCAGAGCCCTCCGGTACGCCCAGATACGCCTCGGACCGGGTGCTTTCGAAGACGGCGCTCATGAAGAGACACGAAAGGGCCCCGCATCCACAGGATACGGGGCCCACACGCTACCGAAGCAGCTACCTTTCCGACTAACTACTTAGCCGGGAAGAAATTCAGCGGAGCAACCTCCAGCTCAGGGTAATTACGCTTCTGCCAACGGCGGTTACGATGCGCATTCACCTCAATCAGCGCGGCACCCAGAGCGCCGGCGCCCAGCGAGGTCCACAGCAGATGCGGAAGCACAGTAACGAATTGGTGGTACTCCACCAGAATCGGCACGAACAGCGCCGCGAAGAACACCGCCAGCAACGCACCAAACAGCAGAACACGAGCACGGTTGAACGGACGAGCCACCGCAGCCAAGTTCCACAGACCCATCATCACCAGGGTAATGAACGAAGCCGTCTGAACCTGACGGATATCCTCAACACCCATGCCGCGAGCCGTGAACGTCACCGCCAACAGCATCGCAACCACAATAATCGAGTTCGGAACCGTGTAATTCAGCACGCGGCGCAAGAAGCCCGGCACGTAACGGCGCGAATTCGGCAACAGAGTCAATGCGAAGGACGACGCACCCACAATCAAGAAGTCCGCAGTCGAGTACTGACGCGGCAAGAACGGGAAGGTCAAACCGAAAATACTGAACAGAACACCCAGAAGAATCGCGAAACCAGTCTTCGTCAAGAACAGGTTCGCCACCATCTCAATGTTCGTAATGACCTGACGGCCCTGCTCCAGCGCAGCCGGCAGAGACGAGAACTTACCATCCAGCAGAACCAGGCGAGAAACAGCCTTCGTCGCAGGAGCAGCGTTACCCATCGCAATACCCAAGCTTGCATGCTTAAGCGCCAGAGCATCGTTAATGCCGTCACCGGTCATCGCCACCACATGGCCGCGCTCCTTCAGAGCAATCACCATATTCTTCTTCTGCTCGGGCGACACACGACCGAAAATATTGTGAGTAGCCGCAGCCTCAGCAAGCTCCGGACCGTCCTCAGGCAGAGTCGACGCATCAACCGCGCCCGCAGAAGTATCCATGCCCGCAGTCTTCGCAGCCGCAGCCACAGTGAACGGGTTATCACCCGAGAAGACCTTCAAAGTCACACCCTGACGGTGGAAATACTCCACAATCTCAGGCGCATCCGCTCGCACATTCTCACGGAAAATCACGAACAGAACCGGGGTAGCATCCGACGGGATCTTCTGGATCGGCTCATCCTTCTCGTTGCGAACCACCGCAGAAGCATGCGCCAAAACCATCGTGCGCAGACCCAGCGCCGCCAGTTCGGCGGCACGCTCACGCTCAGCGGTGCCCTTGGCGAGAAGCGCCTCCGGAGCGCCCAGAAGCCACGCACCCGAATCCTTAAACTCAATCGCACTAAAACGCAGAGCCGAGGAGAACGGCACAATACCGCTCACCGACGCCGACGAAGCATCCGGGAAACCACCGGTCAGAGCTGCAGCGGTCGGGTTCGCGTTCTCATCGTGACCAAACCACGCCAGCGCCTCATTCCAACCGGCAGGCAGAGAAGCACGCCAGGAAGTGTGCTCCGCCGAGTCAGCATCCGGGCCCTCAGCCTCAGCAACGGTGTCCAGCGGGCGCACCGAATCAAAAATCACGCCACCCTCAGTCAGGGTGCCGGTCTTATCGAAGCAGACCACATCCACACGAGCCAGAACCTCAACCGCAGGCTGCTCCTGCACCAGGATGTTGTGCTTACGGCCCAGCGCCACAGCCGCCGCTGCAAACGCCAGAGTAGTCATCAGCGCCAGACCCTGCGGAATCATCGAAGCAACCGAGGACACCACAGCAATAGAAACCTGCTCCCACAGGTGGTTCTGCTGCACGGTCTCCAGGCCACCAGCCGCCTGAATCTGACCCCACGACACCACAGGAATAATGACCGCAAGGCCCACCGTAATCCAGCGGACCACACGGTTCAACGCATCACGCAGCTCAGACTGAATACGCGAGAACTGACGCGCCTCATCAGAAATCTTGCTTGCACGAGAATTCGCACCCACGTGAGAGAGCAGGACGCGGCCGGTACCACCCAGCACACTCGACGCCGACAGCACCATATCGCCGGGGCGCTTAGCAATCGGGTCGTTCTCACCGGTCAGCAGGGACTCGTCCAGCTCCAAAGAATCGGAGGTGAGTACAACAGCATCCGCGGGAACCTGATCGCCGCGCTTGAGGATGACAACGTCACCCTCAACCAGCTGCTCCATCGGAACCTCAACGCTCTTACCGTCACGCACGGCAGTAGCGGGGGAGCGGTCCAGCAGGGAGATGCGGTCCAGCTCAAGCTTCGCCTTGTACTCCTGCACAAAACCAATCACCACGTTAGCGATAACAGCCGCCAGGAAGAGCAGATCAGCCCAACGCTGGTACATGATCACCACGGCACCACAGGCACCCAACACAAAGTTGAAGACCGTGAACAGGTGCGCACGCATAATGCTCCACAGCGTGCGAGAAGACTTATTGTTCTGGGTATTGACCCTACCTTCAGCAGTCAGGCGGGCAACATCATCGCTGCTCAAACCGTGCTGGGCAATATCGAAAGATCCGCTATGCGGTGTTTCAGAATATTCGGGAATGTAGCCGGCAACGGCAGGCGCTGCCGTTTTCTGCTGAGGATCCATGCGGGGGTCTCTTTCTCGAATGGATGGAATGCTGAACTGAATAGAGTTCAGTATTGCGGACACTACCTTTCAGTGTATCCGTGCAGGAGGGGATAAAGATAATCTCCGCCCTGTAATGAACTGATATTTACAGCCATTCCAGAACGGAGATTTAATATATGCGAATACTGGCATATTTTGATGTGGAAAGTGTTTGCGGGATGCTTCGCTAACGCCCCATAAAATCAGCGCGCCAGCAGACTCAGCGTTCTGGCAGAATCAACAAACGATTCGTCACCGGATGCCTCAACACCTCAATCGGATGTTGATACACCTCAGACAACAACTCCGCCGAACACACCTGCTCAGGGGCGCCCGAAGCAACCACCTCACCACCACGCAACAACACCATACGGTCAGAATACGCAGCCGCCACATCCAGATCATGAAGCACCGTCAACACCGCAGCACCCTCAGCAGCCAACTCACGGCTCACCCGCAACGTCTGCTCCTGATGCGTAATATCCAACGCCGCAGTCGGCTCATCCAAAAGAATCAGCGGAGTCTGCTGAGCGAACACACGCGCCAAATGCGCACGACCACTCTCGCCACCGGACAGAGTCGTAATATCGCGATCCGACAAATGAGTCACCGACGTACGCTCCATCATCGAAGCAACCACGGCGTCATCCTCTTCAGCGCGCTCCGTGCCCTTCCACGGGGTACGGCCCATCTGAACCACCTCATGCACCGTGTAGGAAAACGCCACATTCAACTTCTGCAACAGCATCGCACGCTGACGCGCCATCTGACGGGCAGGAATCGAACCCAGAGGGGCGCCATCCAACAGAATCTCACCGCTACTGGGCGCAATATCACCAGCAATCACACCCAACAGAGTCGACTTACCGGCACCATTGGGGCCAATCAGCGACACAACCTCGCCCGCAGCAACAGACAGAGACACATCATTCAAAATCTGACGCCCACCAGCGTTAAAACACACACCGGACAAGCTCAACAACTCACTCACGAAGCACCTCCGCCCTGACCCAGGGAACGACGCAACAACACGAAGAACGTCGGGCCGCCCACCAAAGCCGTAAAAATACCAATCGGCAAATCGGCAAAAGGCACCAGCGTACGCGCACCCAAATCAGACAGGGCAATCAACAGCGCGCCACCCAATGCCGAAGCCGGCAACAACACACGATTCGACGGACCCAAAATCATGCGCAACAGGTGAGGAATAATCAGACCAATAAACGCAATAATGCCCGCATACGCCACCGCAGCACCCGTCAACAAAGCCGTCGCCGCAATAGACACCGCACGCAGACGCTCCACGTTCACGCCCGAATGCTGCGCCGCACGCTCACCCAACGCCAGAACATCCAGCGAAGAAGCCATCACAAAACATGCCACCAAGCCAATCAGAATAACCGGCCATACGCTCGCCACAGCCTTCCATGTAGAACCGTTCAGCGAACCCATCTGCCAGAACACAATCTGATCGCGGCTCGTCGTATCAGCAATAAACATGAGGAACGCAATAATCGCATTCGCCACCGCGGTCACCGCAATACCCGTCAAAATCATCGACAGGACCTTCGCGCGACCCGAAGAACGCGACAGGAAATACACCAGCGCGGTAGCCGCCAACGCACCCACAAACGCGAATGCAGGAGTCGTGAAAATACCGAAGAACTGCAGGTTCAACACAATCGACAAACACGCGCCAACCGCCGCACCCGACGAAACACCAATCACGCCCGGCTCAGCCAACGGGTTACCAAACACCGACTGCATCACCGCACCGGAAGTACCCAAAGCGGCACCCACCAGCACACCCAACAGCACACGCGGGAAACGGATATTCCACAGAGTGCTATCCGCCAGCTGCATCGCCGGGTTCTCCGGCGCAAGACCCAGACGGCGGCCCACAGAAGCAACCACCTGATCAATCGGGATATTGTACTGGCCCAAACCCGCAGACAGCACCATCACAACGCATAGCGCCACTGCCAAAAACGTAAACGTCAGACCGGCACGACGCCGACGCGAAGCACGATAATCCCGCGCACCCGCCGCACTTTTCACGGCAGCCACTACTGGCCCCCCGCAGGAGTCGAGTACGCAGCCTTAGCCAGCGACAAAAGCACCGCCGGAGTATTCGGGCCATAGGACAGAATCTGGCCGTCACCCATATCAATAATGCGCTTATTCTTACCGGCAGTCGTCTCACCCACACCCGGGCGAGCCAAGAAACCATCCAAACCGCCGGTGGATTTAATGCCGCCGCTCATGGTCAGAATGACATCCGGGTTCAGCTTCACCAGCGCCTCGCTGGTCGCCGGAATAATATTCGTCGCGTTCTGCTCAGACGCCACATCCTTGCCGCCAATAGCCTGAATCAAATCGTCAGCGCCCGAACCCTTGCCGAGCACGAAGAACACGCCAGCGGTACCGCGCACGTACAGGAACGCGAACGACACCTGCTGCTCACCCTTCGGGGCGACGTCCTTGAGCACCTGCAGGGCATAATCCAGGTCCTTCTGCACGCGGGCAGCAACCTGCTCGCCCGCCTCCGGAACACCCAGCGCCTGCGCAACAGCCTTGAGCTGCGGAATAATCTTATCCATACGACGCTCATGATCGAAGACCACCACGGTCACGCCCGCAGCGCGCAGCTGATCCACAATCTCAATCGGGCCGTTGCTCTTATCCCACAGCACCAGGTCCGGGGAGGTCGCCAGAATCGCCTCAGCGTTCAGGTCGTGACCGTTCTGGGTCACCAGCGGCAGGTGAGCCAGCGACTGCTCCGTCGAGGAGGTGACACGACCGACCAGGCGACCGCCCAGACCCAGCGCAATCATCTGCTGAGCCAGAGTGCCGTACAGGTCCAGTGCCAGCACACGGTCAGCGGACTTAACGGTCACCTCGGTGCCATTGAAGTCCTTGAACGTCACGGGGAAAGCCGGAGTGGGGGTATCGACCATCGGCTGAATTTCGGGGGTATCTGCGGCGCTATTGGGGCCGCGCAGAGCCTTCTGATCAGGGGCAATAGAAGAACGCAGCTGATCGGCAAGGTTCTCCAAAACGGTGCGGGTGCTCTGCTCATCCACCACAGCCTGCGAAGTGCTTGAAGAAGCGGCCGGGTTCTGAGTACCCACACCGCAAGAGCTCAGCAGAAAAGCGGAAGTGATGGAGAACGCCGCATACTTCATTGCATCGCGGCGGTTCAGGGCAGAAGAAGAAAGAGAAGAAAACATCGTCGTCTCACAGAGAAAAAGGGAGCTAGAAAAACTGGGGTAGGTGCCGGGGCAAAATCTGGCACCTGAAGCGGGGGTGCAGTGAAGATCTGCACCCCCGCATGAGCCGCGCCGACTCACCGATGAGTCTCAGGGTCGAGTCTCAGCGGCGAGCCAGCGGTATAGGCATCCTCGTGAGGTGCCGTTATGCCTTCTTGCGGCGGCGAGTGTACACGACGGTACCCGCACCGGCTGCAACAGCGATGAAGCCAGCAACCAGGGTGCCCTCAACACCGGACGCACCGGTGGAAGCCAGGGGCTTGCCGGTGACCGGGTCGCAACCCTCACCCTCGTAGACGGTCTCGGTCACGGTCTTGGTGGTGGTCTTCGCGCCGTTAATCGCAGCGGAGAAGCTCAGCGGAGCCATGTCCTTACCCGCCTCGTAGAAGCCAGCGAATGCCTTCGCGCCCTCAGCGGTCAGGGTGGTTGCAGCACCGTTGACGCTCACAGCATCAGCGGAGCTCTGCAGACCCGACAGGTCCACCTTCAGCAGTGCCACCTCACCGTAGTTAGTTGCCTTGCCGGAGGAGTCATTGCTATTCATGGTCGCGTAGAGAGTACCGGAATTGCCGTTAATCTCGAGGCGCGGGTTCGCAATGGTGGTGTCCAGAATGCCGTGGTGACCGGTGAAACGAACCGAACCGCTGAAGGAGATGGAACCCTTACCGCCCTTGAAGGTGCCGGTGCCGTTAGACCAGTTGAACGCATCCGAAGAGTAGGAGGTGCCGTTCAGCTCCCAGCTACCGTTCGCGATGCCGCCGCGCACGTAGTTGCGGAAGGAATCACGCACGCCCCAGCCGAGGTTTGCGCTCTTGATGGTGCCGTCGGATGCGCCCTGCTCCTGCACCTCGCGGGTGCGGGTGACGGGTACGCAGACCGGCTGTGCCGGGTTGTTGCTGACAGAGCCATTCGAGGAGGAACCGCCGTTAGAGACGCTGCCGGAGGTGCCTGCCGAACCGTCAGAACCGGAGTTGCCGGTGGAGTTCGAGGAACCGTTGTCGGAAGAGCTGTTCTCAGAACCCTTGTTCTCGGAGGAGTTGCTCTCGGAAGACTTGTTCTCGGAGACGCGAGGAACCTCAACGGTGTTCTCTGCGGTCTGCTCGCTGAGCTTTACGGAGAAGCTCAGCGGTGCCATGGCGTTGTCGGAGCCGCGGTACTGGCCCGCGAAGAGAACCTCGGAGCCTTCATTGGTGAGGGCAACCGCCGCGTTCTGTGCGGAGAAGACGCCGTCCTTCACGCTTGCGCCGGAGAGGTCCACCTCGGCGATAGCCAGACCGGTCTTAGAAACGGACTTGCCGTCGCGGGTCAGCGCGTCAACATCGGCGACCAGGGTGCCCTTGCCGTTGACGATGACCAGGCGCATGTTCTTGATGGTGCTCTTGAGCTGACCGTTGTGGCCGGTGAATTCTGCGGTGCCTGCAAAGTTGATCTGGCCGGTCTTAGTTTCGGGATTGTACACGCCGGATGCCTGAGTGTACTTCAGGCCGCCTGCTGCGGTCTTCTCCATGCCCTCAACGTTCACGGAGCCGTGGGCGAAGCTGGTCAGGTACTTCAGGAAGGACTCGCGGATATCCCAGCTGAGGGTGCCGGACTCGACGACGTTGCCGGTGACCTTTTCTTCACGCTTGGGCTCGGTGGTTGCGGCGGGGGAGGAGGGTGCCGCGGAGGTGGGTGCCGCGCTCGGTGCTGCAGAAGTGGGCTCGGCGGGCTTGGGTGCCTCGGTGGTCGGTGCGGAGGAAGGCTCGCTGCTGGGCTCTGCGGTCGGCGTTGCAGTAGGCTCGGCGCTGGGCTCAGTGGAAGGTGCGGGCGCGGGTGCTTCCTTGGCCACGATGGTTGCAGAGAAGCTGAGTGCATCCAGCTCCTGGCCTGCCTTGTAGAAGCCGGCGAAGGCGCCGGTCGCCTCTTCGGAGAGCTCGACGCGGGTGCCGTTTTCCTCGTCAACGCTGGGCAGGGTGATGGTGTTACCCTCAACCTTCAGACCGGAGGCGTTGAAAGTACCGATGGTCATGTTCTTGGTTTCGACCAGGTCGTTCGGGGTGGTGTTGCCGTTGTAGGGGCGCGACTGAACGTTGGCGCGCACGGTGCCCACGCCGTCCTTAATGGTGACGGAGAGGTCGGAGATGATGACTTCCAGCAGACCGTGGTGTGCGGTGTAGTGGATCGAGGAGCCGGTGAAGGTGACGGAGTATTCGCCGTTGGCTACGGTGCCTTCGGCGGAGGTGAAGTGGTAGGAGCCGTCTTCGTTGGTGGTGACGCCGGTCAGTTTCTGGGAGCCCTGGGAGAAGGGACCGTTGATGTAGGAGCGGAAGGACTTCTTCAGACCCCAGTTGACGGTGACGTCCTGCAGGCTCTGCTCTGAGGCTGCGGTTACCTCACTGGCGCTGACGTGGGAGTTGGTTTCGGCTGCGAAGGCGGCGGGTACGCCTGCGATACCGCCGAGGCCAATGGTTGCCGAAGCCAAGAACGCCCAGGTGCGCTTGGTGAGAGAGGGGGTAGACATTCGGTGTCTCCTTGAATTTTGTGATTGTGGTGTTCGTATCAAGTCTAGACCTATTAGCCTATGTTTGTGTAACTTAATGCCTAGGGTGACTTGTGCATAAGGTTTACCTTAGCAAATTTTTTGTGGGAGCTATTGCCAAAACCGGTTTTTGGTGACAATATGTCATTAACAGTTTGGTGACACAGTGTCATTAAAACCTTTATAGTCCACTCACAAGCAAATTTAGGAACCCCACCATGACTATCACCGCCCCCGAAACCACCCAGGAACGCTTCGCCGCACGCCTGAAGGAAAGCACCAAGCACGTCCACGACAACGCCGAACACTCCACCTTCATGGAAGACCTCATGGGCGGAGCCCTCAACACCGAGGCATACCTGCGCCTCATCAACCAGTACGTGCACATCTACGAAGCACTCGAAGCAGTCTCCGAACACTACCGCGCAGAACCCAGCCCCATCACCGAACCCTTCACCCACCCGGGCCTCGACCGCGCAGAATACATCCGTGCAGACATCCGCGCACTTGGCCAGGAAGGCGACATCGACGCGTCCCTGCCCGCAACCGCAGAATACGTAGAGCGCATCCGTGCCACCATCAACTCCCCCGAACGCTACCTCGCACACCACTACCTGCGCTACCTCGGCGACCTCTCCGGCGGCCAGGCAGTCGCAGCGCTCGTCACCCGCCACTACGGCATCCCCGCAGAAGCACTGAGCATGTACCGCTTCACCGAACTGCCCAAGCCCAAGGTCTTCAAGGACGGCTACCGCGAACTGCTTGACAACGCACCCCTGACCGACGAACAGCGCGAAGCCCTCATTGAAGAGTGCATCGAAGGCTTCCGCATCAACGCCTCCCTGTTCGCGCAGCTGGGCCGCAAGGTCGCCGAGGCATAAACACTGAACGCTTAAACGCTCAACGCCTAGACACTCAAGGCACAAGTTCGCTGGCACAAGCCAGCGGGCATAACAAAAGGGGCGGATGCTTTCACAAAGCATCCGCCCCTTTCGGCGTTAGTCTCAAACTAGTCGAAGACTAGCCCTTCGCAACCTCACCGAAGTAAGAAGCGAGAGTACCCTCGTGAGCTGCACGCAGCTCATCCAGGTCAATGGAAACCTCATCCTGGAAGTCCAGAGCGTTCGACGCAGCATCCACCACACCAATACGTGCGAAGGGGAACTGGCGAGCGGTGCACATATCCTTGAAGCGCACCTCCTCAGAACGCGGAACCGAAACCACAACGCGGCCCAGGGACTCCGAGAACAGCAGAGTGAACAGGTCCACGCCGTCACGCTCAGCAACCTCACCCAGACCAATGCGGGCACCGGTGTTGAAACGCAGGCAAGCCTCCGACAGAGCCGCAGCCAGACCACCAGCAGACACGTCGTGCGCGGCATCAATCATGCCGTCACGAGACATGTTCACCAGCATGTCACCCAGCTGACGCTCCAGAGCCAGATCAACCTTCGGCGGCTGACCGCCCAGGTGACCCTTGAAACGAGCCCACTCGGAGCCGTCCAGCTCATCGCGAGTGGTACCCAGCAGGTAGATAGCCTGACCGTCATGCTCAGGAGCCCAACCCGAAGGGGTGCGGCGGGTGACGTCATCCATCACGCCCATCATCGCCACCACGGGGGTCGGGTTAATAGCCTTACCACCGGTCTGGTTGTACAGGGACACGTTACCGCCGGTCACCGGAACACCCAGCTCCATGCAGCCATCAGCCAGGCCGCGAACAGCCTCAGCGAACTGCCACATGACGTCCGGATCCTCGGGAGAACCGAAGTTCAGGCAGTCAGACACAGCCACGGGGCGTGCACCAACGGTCGCAACGTTACGGTACGCCTCAGCCAAGGACGCGCGAGCACCCTCGTACGGATCCAGGTAGGTGAAACGCGGGGAGGCGTCGGTCGCCAGAGCAACACCGAGGTTGGTGTTCTCGTCCACGCGCACCACGCCGCCGTCGTCCGGCATGGACAGGGCGGTGTTGCCCTGAACGTAGCGGTCGTACTGGTTGGTAATCCAGGACTTGGAGCACATGTTCGGGGACGCCATGAACGCCTTGATTGCCTCACCCAGCTCCTTACCGCGCGGGCGGGAATCGTCGGCAGCCGAACCGGTGAAGTGGTTAGCCTGAACGTCATCCTGCCACTCGGGGCGTGCGTAAGGACGCTCGTAGGTCGGGCCGTCGTGCGCAACGGTGCGGGGGTCAACATCCACGATGACCTCGCCGTCCCACTCGATGACCAGGCGGCCAGAGTTGGTGACCTCACCGAGGAAGGAGTACTCCACGCCCCACTTGTTCATGATCGCTTCGAAACGCTCCACGTTCTCGGGGGAGACAACAGCCATCATGCGTTCCTGAGACTCAGACATCAGAATCTCGCCCGGGGTCAGGGTGGGGTCACGCAGCAGAACCTTGGTCAGGTCGACGTGCATGCCGCCCTCACCGTTAGAAGCCAGCTCGCTGGTTGCGCAGGAAATACCCGCAGCACCCAGGTCCTGAATACCCTCAACCACGGAGCCCTTGAACAGCTCCAGGCAGCACTCAATCAGAACCTTCTCAGCGAAGGGGTCGCCCACCTGAACGGCAGGACGCTTCGAGGGCTTGGTGTCATCGAAAGACTCGGACGCCAGCACCGACGCACCGCCGATGCCGTCGCCACCGGTGCGCGCACCGAACAGAACAACCTTGTTGCCCACGCCCGATGCGTTCGCCAGGCGGATATCCTCGTGACGCATAATGCCCACAGCCAGTGCGTTGACCAGCGGGTTTGCCTGGTAGCAGGAATCGAACTCAACCTCGCCGCCGATGTTCGGCAGGCCCAGGGAGTTACCGTAACCACCAATACCGGCAACCACGCCGCCAATAACGCGGGCGGTGTCCGGGTGATCAATCGCGCCGAAACGCAGCGGATCCATCACAGCAATCGGGCGTGCACCCATGGAAATAATGTCACGCACAATACCGCCCACACCGGTCGCAGCACCCTGGTAGGGCTCCACGTACGAGGGGTGGTTGTGGGACTCAATCTTGAAGGTAACAGCCCAGCCGTCACCAATATCGGTCACACCGGCGTTCTCACCGATACCGACCATCAGGTCCTTCTTCATCTCATCGGTGACCTTCGCACCGAACTGCTTCAGATGAACCTTAGAAGACTTGTAGGAGCAGTGCTCGGACCACATGACCGAGTACATTGCCAGCTCAGCCGCGGTAGGACGGCGACCAAGAATCTCCTTAATATCCTCGAACTCGTTCTCCTTCAGGCCCAGCTCAGCCCAGGGGAGTTCGGTGTCCGGGGTTGCCGCCGCGTGCTCGACGGTGTCGAGGTTAAACTGCTTTTCGCTCATAACTTCTTAGAATCCTTGTCGTGCGTTAGCGGGCGTTAATCAGGTTGGCAAGAACGGAGGTGAACACGCCGAGACCATCGGCGCCACCGCGCAGAGAAACCTCACCAAAACCAGAAGAGGAAGGACCGAAGCCAGGCTCCACAGCGTGCTCCGGGTGCGGCATCAGACCGACCACGTTACCGCGCTCATTGCTGATACCAGCAATGTCGTTACGGGAACCGTTCGGGTTGAAACCAACGTAGCGGAACACCACGCGACCCTCAGCCTCCAGCGCCTCCAGAGTCTTCTGGTCAGCAACATACTGACCGTCCTGGTTCTTCAGCGGGACAACAATCTCCTGGCCAGCAGCGTAATCGCTCGTCCAGGAGGTGGAGTTATTCTCAATGCGCAGAACCTGGTCACGGCAAATGAACTTGCGGTGATCGTTCTTAATCATCGAACCGGGCAGCAGGTGAGACTCAGTCAGAATCTGGAAACCATTGCAAATACCCAGAACAGGCAGGGGAGCGGAACCGGAGGTACCAGCAGCGTTAGCGGCATCAATCACCGAACGCATCACGGGAGCCTTCGCAGCAATAGCGCCAGCACGCAGGTAGTCACCGTAGGAGAAACCGCCAGGAATAATGACGGCATCAACGTTCTTCAAATCAGCGTCGTCGTGCCACAGCTCAACGACGGTACCGCCAGCCAGACGGACAGCACGCGCAGCGTCACGGTCATCCAAGGTGCCGGGGAAAGTCACCACGCCAACGCGTGCGTCAGCGAATGCGGGGTTCGGGGAGTAGCTAGAGAAGTCGCCAACCAGGGGGACTTCAGTGGGTGCGAGGGACTCTGCCATAGGTATTAGTCCTCCAGAACCGAAACGTTCACAACGTCTTCGATGACGGGGTTCGAGAGCAACTCTTCAGCAGCCTTGCGGGCAGCCGCGAGGTGCTCCTCGGTTGCCTCACCCTCGACGGTTAGCTCGAAGCGCTTACCCTGGCGAACATCAACGAAGGAATCAACGCCGATACGGGGCAGCTCGTGAGAAATAGCCTTACCCTGCGGGTCAAGAATTTCGGGCTTGAGCATAACATCAACAACAATACGGGCCATGTGTGGGCACTCCTTGGGTGCGTGGGTTCTGTATGAGCCGTATCTCATCTTACCGTACTAACGACCGTAACGGGGGTATGTGTTCGGTTGGTGGATACCCTAAGAGGCTCGAATCACGTCTTTTACGCCTCGAGGGGTGGAAGATAGCGCTCGCACACCCGCAGCAGGCGCTCACGTAGCCCAATGGAACGCTCCGACAGCTCACGCTGAATGCGTACGTATTCAGCCTTGCCCTCGGTCGTCTCCACCGGAATCGGCTCGTACCCCCAGTCGCGAATATCGTAGGGGGCGGCGCGCATGTCCAGCTCGCGCGCATCCCACGCCAGGTCGAAACAATCCATGACCAGAGTCGAATCAACCAGCGGAAGCAGCTTGTACGCCCACTTGTACACGTCCATATTCGCGTGCAGGCACGCGGGCTGCTCCAGCACACGCTGCGTCTCGCGGGTCGGCTGCAGTTCGTTCATCGGTGCCGCCTGCGGCATGAAGAAACGGAACGCATCAAAGTGCGAGCAGCGGATGCGGTGCTCCTCCACCACGCGGTCCGTACCCTCCGCGCCCAGGCGCAGTTCCAGGTAGTCGTGGCGGATGTTGTTCTCCACTGACTTGTACGCCATCGCCCACTCGTGCATGCCGAAGCAACCGAACTGCCCCTTCTTCGCGGCGGTGTTGCGCAGGATCTCGTGGGTGAAGGCGAGGGCGGTAGCGCGGCGCTCCACAAAATCGGTGACGTCCACCGTGACGGCGGAGGCTGCATCCGCCTGGGCACGCGCCACCTGCGGGGTGCAGCCAGCGTCAAGGAGCTCCTGCTCGGTTGCATGCCGGTAGAAACGCCAGGAGGTGCGCTCGGGCGCATCCAGCAGAATGATGCCGGCGCCGGGGTGCCAGCGCTTGAACTGGCCGGGCTTGAGCGTGTAGTAGGTGAAGAGGAAATCTTCCACGGGGTGCACTTCGTGGCGGGCGCGACGCTGCGCAAACGGGTCGGCGTAGCGGCCGGCACGCGCCTCATGTGCTGCCTCTGCGGCACGCCATTGACGGGCATCCATCACCTGGGAAAACACAACACTACTCATGCTTCTAGCCTAAACGATGCCGCGACAAGGTAGGGCAGAAAGTAAAACTACTTTATTCAGTGAAGGTGTCAACAAGACCGTGTTCATCCTCGAGTTCCCAGAGCTCTTTGAGAGCTTGCTCCTTCTGAGCAACGGTCTTCTTGAGAAGTCCCTTACGGAAAGCATCGGCATCCTCGGTGCGGATACGGAAGTGGCTACCCACCTTATGCGCCGGGAGGTCACCAGAGCGAATAGCCTTCATGAGCGTGGGGCGGGAAATACCGATACGCTGCGCCGCAACGGTCGTCGTCAAATCTTGGGGGACAGGCTGAACATCAATACTCTGCCCGTTAGCCAAGGCATGGAAGACGTGCTGAATGACCTGGTTAAGGGCGTCGCCAAGCTGCTGGCTTTCTCGACCCGAAACGGTCAGCTCAATGGTGGTTTCTTCAGAATTCTTGAGAATCTCCCGCGCCTCTGCGCGAGCCTGATTGAGGGTATCTTCCTCCAGGGGGTTGGTTAGGGTGGTGGTCATTATCTTCTCCTTGGTGCTGTTGCCGGCAGAGTCAACGTCCGAAGATGCCACGTCGGTGGGGTGCATATCATTCGGTTGGAGGCTCATTGTGGTTGATACAACCCTACCCCTATCTGAAATAACTGTAAAGCGTTTCAGTTATTTCACCTATACACAGACAAAAGGGAGGGGCGGTGCCGGATCAAACCAGCACCGCCCCTCCCGAAGCGTACAGCCCACAAACGAGCTAAACCCTAGCGGCCAGTACCACCGTAAACAGTAGCCTCACCCTCAGCGTCCAGACCGAACGCAGTGTGCACCGCGCGAACAGCCTCATCCAGCTTGCTCAGCTCAGTAATCACCGAAATACGGATCTCAGACGTTGAAATCATGTCAATGTTCACGCCAGCAGCAGACAGAGCCTCAAAGAAAGTGAACGAAACACCCGTGTTAGTCTTCATGCCCGCGCCAACCAGCGACAGCTTACCAACCGACTCGTTGTAAATAACCTCCTGGAAACCCAACTCAGCCTGCGCAGCCTCCAGCGCCTTCAGCGCGGTGGGGCCCTGCTCCTGATCCAGGGTGAAGGAAATATCGGTCACGCCGGGGCGGTCGGTGGGAACGTTCTGAACGATCATGTCCAGGTTCACCTTCGCCTCGTTAATCAGGCCGAACACCTTAGCGGCCGAACCGGGAACGTCCGGAACGCCAACAACGGTAATCTTTGCGCGGGTGCGATCGTGCGCGACACCGGAAATCAGGGGCTGCTCCAAGGGAATCTCCTTCAGATGAATGGGGGTCAGTTCCGCGGACTCCTCCGGAACCACGATAGTGCCTTCAAGGTCCGAGAACGAAGAACGCACGTGAAGCTTCAAGTTAAAGCGACGAGCATACTCGACGCTACGCAGGTGCAGAATCTTTGCACCGTTCGCCGCCATCTCCAGCATTTCCTCGCTGGTGATGGTATCCAGCTTGTGCGCGGTCGGCACGATGCGCGGGTCGGCGGTGAACACGCCGTCCACGTCCGAGTAAATCTCGCACACATCGGCGTTCAGCGCGGCGGCCAGCGCAACGGCGGTCGTATCGGAACCGCCGCGGCCCAGGGTCGTAATGTCGCCGCTCTGACGGTTCATGCCCTGGAAACCGGCCACAATCGCGATATTTCCGGCCTCGACGGACTCACGGATGCGATCGGGGCGAACCTCCACGAGGCGCGCCGAACCGTGCACGCCGTCGGTAATCATGCCAGCCTGCGAACCGGTGAAGGACTGCGCCTTAGCGCCCAGGTCGTTAATGGCCATCGACAGGACGGCGGTCGAAATGCGTTCACCGGCGGTCAGCAGCATGTCCAGCTCACGCGAGGGAACGACATTGCTGGTGACCTCTGCGGCAAGGTCGAGCAACTCATCGGTGGTGTCACCCATAGCGGACACCACGACGACCACATCGTTACCTGCCTTCTGAGTGTCCACGACGCGGCGGGCAACGCGCTTTACACCCTCCGCATCAGCTACGGAGGAACCGCCGAACTTTTGGACGATCAGGCTCATTGATATCTCCAGGTCAGTTACTTTGTGTGCTACCGGCAGACGCCGGCTCCTCATTTATAGTAGACGGCGTTCAGTGCAAGCGGCGAACTGCACCCCCGTATGTATTGCCCCGTGAAATATTACGTAGTATTACGCGGTGGTGACGCGGGGTGCGGAGGCGGGCACAGCAAACCTGAGAGGGCTAGTTTTTAGGTCCACGGGTTCACATACGTGACACCCGGCAGTGGCGGAACGTCCGGCTTCGGGGTGCGCAACGGGGCGTTCTGAATAGTGCGGATCTTCTCCTCATAGTCGGGGGTGCGGAACACCTCCGGCGCATCCTCTGACTGCTCGGTTACGGGTGTCTCAGTGGGTTCGGAAGCGGGTTCGGAGGCGGCGCTCGCCGGGGCCTCCTCGCCGGAGTCTTCGCCCAGGTCAGGGGCGGATTCTGCGACGGTTTCAGCATCGGCAGAATCGGCGGGTGAGCCCTCAGTACCGGATTCCTTGTCGCCTGATTCCTCAGCCTCCTGCAGAACCTGCTCAATCAGCTGCTCATCCACCGTGCCCTGCACACCCTCAGTGGCGGGCGCCTCCGGGCGGGAAACGGCAGAATCAGAATCCAGGTCATCAAACATGCTCGAATTCCAGCGGCGACGACTCTGCTTCGCCTCCTGAGCCTGAACCTGAGCCGCCTGCTCACGCTCCTGCTCCTCCTCACGGTTCACGCGCTCAAAATCCTCGGCGGCAGTATGCGCCGCCGCGGTGCCCTCGCTAATGACGCGGCGGCCCTCCAACGCGCGGCCCAGGGTAATCTCGTCCGCGTACTCCAGATCGCCACCGACCGGAAGACCCGATGCCGGGCGCGACAGGCGCACACCCAGCGGCACGAGCATGCGCGAGAGGTAGGTTGCGGTCGCCTCACCCTCAAGGTTCGGGTCCATCGCCAGAATAATCTCCTGGATACGCTCATCCGCCAGGCGGGACACCAGCTCACGAATACGCAGCTGCTCCGGGCCCACACCCGCCAGCGGGTTAATAGCGCCGCCGAGCACATGGTAGCGGCCGGTAAAGGAACGGGTGCGTTCAATCGCCACCACGTCCTTCGATTCTTCGACCACACACAGCACAGACGGGTCGCGGCGCTCATCACGACAGATTGTGCACAGCTTCGTCTCGGAGACGTTACCGCACTCCTCGCAGAAGCTGACGCTGGTCTTCACCGTGGAAATGGCGTTGGCTAGGCGCGCCATATCGGCAGCATCCGCATTCAGAATGTGAAAAGCGATGCGCTGAGCCGACTTGGGACCCACACCCGGCAGGCGACCGAGCTCGTCAATGAGGTTTTGAACTGCTCCCTCGTACATGGCTTCTCCTTCTGATGCGGTGTGTTGTGCTGGTGCGTTGGTGCGCTGTTCTTGGGCGACGTTATGAGTATGCACCCAACCCCTGACAGTTTAGAGGCGTTTCGCGTAGCGAGTATGCGGCTGGAATGAGCGCGCCCGCCATCGGTGCGATGGCGGGCGCGGCACCTACAACCCCGGGTTAGGGCTGGTGCAGGGGGCGTTCGTCAATGACGGTACCACCAATAATTTTTTCGATAGCGCGCAGGCCGATGAAGGTGCTGTTTTCGACCTTCTCGTCATCCTCAGAGACGTAGTCCTCATCGGATGCGGCGCGTGCCGGGCGAGCCGGTGCCGCCGGTGCGCTGGGAATCGGTGTGCTAAGAGTCGGTGCTGGGGTTGCGTTAGAAGCCTGCGTTGCGGGCTTCTCATCGCTTGCCGGAGCAGTATCAGCCGGTGCTGCCTGCGGTGCCTCTGCCAACGGACCAGCAGGCTCAACCGGATTAGCAAGCGGACCAGCCGGTGCTACGGGCGCAGTCGGCACTACGGGCGCAGTCGGCACTACGGGCGCAGCGGGTGCCTCAACCGGTTCAGCGTAGGCAGGCTCATCCTCAAAAGGGGGCTCCTCCTCATAGGGCGGTTCCTCCACGTGAGGGGGCTCCTGCGAGAACGGGGGTTCCGGTGCGTGCTGGGGTTCCGGGGCATGCTGGGGTTCCTGTACATGCTGGGATTCAGTAGCGCTCTCCTGCTGCGGAACCCCACTACCGGAGGCCGCAAAGGAATCACGCTCACCAAAACCACCCGCCGGAGCCGTCGGAACCTGCTGGGCTACCGGAGCAACCGAGGGTTCAGGCGCAAGCGGGCCAGCCGGGACTTCCTGAACCGGTGCTTCCTGAATCGGTGCCTGCGGTGCAGCCGGGGCAGCCTGCTGGGGCGCCTCCTCGGGGGCGCTCTGCGGAATCGGGGCAACCTCCCACGCACCCAGGGGCGCATCCACGCTCGTGGACTCGGGGCTGTTTGCGCCGGTCAGCGGCTGACCGTGGCGACGCCACGCATCCTCACCGCCGCGCGGACCATCAGCCAGAGGCGCCGGCTGAGCGGGCTGCTGAGGTGCCTGCTGAACAGGCGGCTGAGGTGCCTGCGCTACAGGCGCCGCCGCCGGAGCTGCGGGCTGTACCGGGGTAGGCTGCGCTACAGACGCCGCCGCCGGGGCGGGCTTAGCCTGCTCGCCGGGCTTTGCCACCTGAGCATGAATGGTCACCTGACGGCGCAGGAACTCGCTCACGCGGGCGGTCAACTCGGGCACAAAGCCCTTGACCGCGCGCAGAGTCGCAATGTCGGCGCTCACGTACAGGGTTGCGCCGTCCATGCGGGCGGGGCGAACCTTCATCAGTTGCTCCGCCGCACCGGGAACGCTCATTCGGTTAAGAATGGCGCGCCAATTACCCTGAACCGCCGCCAGAGGATCATTCGGGTCAAGCTTCAAAGGCGCGGAGGGGGTAGCCGCAGGAGCGGCCGGGGTATTCGGCGCCGCCTGAGCATTGGGCGCCGCCTGAGCATTGGGCGCCGCCTGAGCATTGGGCGCCGCCTGAGCATTGGGCGCCGCCGGGGCATTACCTGCCAGGGGAGCACCAGCCGGAGCTGCAGGTGCCTGAGGTGCAGGAGTCTGTGCTGCGGGGGCCTGTGCTGCCGGTGCCAGGGGCGCAGTGCTAAGCGGGGCGCCAGAAGACTGCGGGGTGGTCGCAGCAAGAGGCGCACCAGCCAGCGGGGGAGCACCCGCACTAGTCTGCTGGGCGGGCTGAGCTGCCTCCTGCACAGGCTCGCTAGGAGCCTGTGCATTAGGCGCCGGGGTCTTAGGAGTCAGGCCAGCAGCCGCCATACCCGCCGCACGAGCCGCAGACATGCCGCCCTGCGCCGGAGCGGAACCAGCAGGAACAGAACCGGCACCAGAAGCCACGCGGCGCTCCAGTACCTGCAGGCGAGAAGCCAACGCCGAAACCTCAGCACCACCAGCAGAACCCTCCGCCGCAGGCAGAAGCAGACGCGCACACAGCAACTCCAGCTGAAGCTGCGGATTCGCCGCACCCGTCATACCATTCAGAGTCTCATTGACCGTACCCGCGGCAACCGTCAGCTCACGCTCACCCAGAGCCTGCGCCTGCTGAGCCAGGCGCTCCAACTGGTCCTGCGGAACACCCTGCAAAATCTGACCGGCAGCCTGCGGAACAGCCTTCACCACAATCAAATCACGCAGACGCTCCAGCAGATCCTCCACAAAACGGCGAGGATCCTGACCGGTCGCCACCACACGCGACACCGCGCCAAAGAGAGTCGGCGCATCCTTCGCACCCAACGCATCAATGACCTCATCCAGAAGCTGCGCATGGGTATAACCCAGCAGCGCCACCGCACGGTCATACTCAATACCGTTCTGCGACGACGCACCAGCCATCAGCTGGTCAAGAATCGACAGCGAATCACGCACCGAACCGCCGCCAGCACGAATCACCAGCTGCAGCACACCCGGCTCAACCGGCACCTGCTCCTGATCGCACAGACCCTGCAGGAACGGCAGAAGCACCTCCGGCGGAACTAGGCGGAACGGGTAATGGTGAGTACGCGAACGAATCGTGCCCAGCACCTTATTCGGCTCAGTCGTCGCGAAGATAAACTTCACGTGCTCCGGCGGCTCCTCCACAATCTTCAGCAGCGCATTGAAACCCTCACGGGTCACCATATGCGCCTCATCAATAATGAAGATCTTGTAACGGTCACGCACCGGCGCCAAAGTAGCGCGTTCACGCAGGTCACGGGCATGATCCACACCGCCGTGGCTCGCCGCGTCCATCTCAATCACGTCAAGAGAACCGCCACCATCACGCGACAGCTCACGGCACGAATCGCACACACCACACGGAGTCGGAGTCGGACCCTGCGCACAGTTCAAGCAACGCGCCAAAATACGCGCCGACGTGGTCTTACCGCAACCACGCGGACCCGAAAACAGGTACGCGTGATTCACACGGTTCTTCTCCAGAGCGACCATAAGAGGTTCGGTCACGTGCTCCTGCCCGATAACCTCAGCGAAGGTCTCGGGGCGATAACGACGATAAAGGGCAGTGCTCACGGCAACCTCTTCAACTCGGGGTGCGGATAGGACAATCCCTACCATTTTAGACGCTCCACCCTCGGCACGAGTGGTCACCAGTCACCGGCGAACACGCACACGTCACGGATGCTCATCGGGCAGTCCGTACGCCCACAGAAATACCGCGGATGCACCGAATTCCCAAGAACCCAAAAATCCGGTACACTGGTTCTTGCCTCTTACGTGGCGTTATCTTGGAAAACTCCCCCAGGACCGGAAGGTAGCAAGGGTATTCGAGCTATGACGGGTGCGTAAGGGGTTTTTCTATGCCTAAAATCAGCTACATAGACAATCAGGCACCCGTCATACCCGTCTCACTGTCGTTCGACGGCTTCAACCCAGGATTCCGCCTCGTTAGGGCTCGGCGGCTTCGACGCAGGATTTATTACCTCGCTCGCTCGGAATCCTGCGCCTCAGTTCGCTCGCTCGGAATTCTGGGTTTCAGCGGTTGCGTAAGGGGTTTTTCTATGCCCAAAAGTAAGAGTACAAGCACCCACAAATGTGCTTTCTGTTACTTTTCCCATCCAGGGCTTGCGCGCCCGGTAAAAGCGTAGTAAAGTTTTATTCGTTGCCTACGCAATGCGTAGAAAACATAGCTGGAGGATTCGCCTAGCGGCCTATGGCGCACGCCTGGAACGCGTGTTGGGTTAACAGCCCTCGGGGGTTCAAATCCCCCATCCTCCGCCACTGATCCCCGGTCTTAGATTCTAAGACCGGGGATTTTTTATACCCCTTGGTACTATTTCTTCAGAACCCCCACGGGTCCACGCGCCGCCCAGGCGCCCCACACCTGCAGAAAGCACCACCATGATCTTCAAAAAAGTAGGCGACAGCCGCCCCTACCCCCAGCACGGCATGACCCACGCCGACTGGGGAGGAATCCCGCCGCAGCAGGTACGCCTCGACACCCTCATTACCACCCAAAAGACCCTCAACCTCGAGACCCTACTCGCCGAAGACTCCACTTTCTACGGCGACCTCTTCCCGCACGTGGTCAAATGGGGCGGCGAACTCTACCTCGAAGATGGCGTGCACCGCGCGCTCCGAAACGCCCTGCACCGCCGCGCCGTCATGTACGCACGCGTACTGGACTTGGACTCCATCTCGCCGGCGCTGCTGCCCGGCGCGTAGCTCGCGCACATAACTCAGCTGCACAAAATGCCGCGGACCGGTGCAAAGAAGCATCAGGTCCGCGGCATTTTTGTGACGTATAACTGAGCTACGTTCCGCGGTTCAGGTTCCACGGTTCAGAGGTGCCACGCTTAGGATGCGACCTTCAGGCCCGCCTCCTGTACCGGGGATTGCTCCGGCAGGGACTCCTCGGAATCCAGGCGAACCGGGTTGCCCTCGGCGTTAAAACGCGCGCCCAGGCCCATCTGAATAAAACGGATAGTATTCAGAATCTGACGCTCGCGGGTCTCCTCGTCCGGTGCATCCTCGGCACGACCGGCGCTTGAGGAGAGGGAACCGTGCACGAGCATCGCCAGTTCGCGAATGTCGTTCTTCGGAATGTAGTTCTCGGCAATGGCGGCAGAAAGAATATGTGCGAGCACCATCTGTAGCTCGTGAACGTGCTTGCCGAGCTTCGCGTAGGACTCGGGGGAGAGCATGGAGCGCATCGCAGGGCCCGGAGGCAGGTGGCGGCGCGCCAGGTCGTTGATCTGCAAGCGAATGTAGACCGCGAGCTGGTCAATCGGGTTTTCGATGCCCTCCAGGCCGACGCGCAGCTCGTTGAGGAAGCGTTCGGTCTCGTCCAGGGCGTAGGCGACCAGCAGTTCGCCCATGTCGGCGAAGTAGTTGTAGACTGCGGTGCGGCCGATGCCGGCGTTCTTGGCGACGTCGGTCATGGTTAGACCGGACAGGCCGCGGGCGTAAAGGATCTCGCCGAAGGAGTTGAGGATGGCGCGCTTGGTGTTTTCGCGCTGGGCGGCGTTGGTTGCTGCAGAAATACGAGGCATAGTGACACTCTACCCCAAATCGTCAGCAAATGACGAATTTATCGAATGTGTCACCAAGAAATTTGCCCAATCCATGCGAATTTTCACAAATATGACAAAAATCAGTCCTCACAAGAACCCCAAACGAGTAGCCGCCGCCAAATCAGCACCCACCAACGACGCAATCGGATACCCCGTATGGCCACGCCCCGGAGTCACCTGCAACAAAGTCCGCGCACCCAAACCCTCGTAGAACGCACTACCCTCCTGCACCGCAATCCGCGCCGACCAACTCCCCTCAGAACTCGTCGCCATACGCCGACGAGCCGACGGCGAACGCCCATCCAACACACCCACATGCCAGCTCATCAACAGATGCTCATGCGAGGAAGGATTCAGCGCAGCCTGTTCACGCACCCGCACGGGCACGCCGTCAGCGCCGCCGCCACCGATAAAGCTGGCGCCACCTCCACGAATCCACTCAATATCGTGTGACAGCAGCTCGTAGCTGAGGAACTCGGCGCCACCCGAATAGCCCGCAAGCCAGATACGGCTCGTATCCACCCCGTACGCCAGGGCAATCTCCTCAACGAGGGCGCGAACCATCCTGCCGTTTGAGCGGGCGCGAACCCACCAGTTGTAGGTCAGCGGAGGCGCATAAGAATCACCATCGGTCAGGCGCGGCTCCCGCAGACTACCCGGCGACAGCACCGGCACCGACAGCATATTGAACTCAGCCGCCACCTGCGCCAGCTCGGCACGCAGGGGGGAAGTTCGGCGCAACAGGCGGCTACCGGCACGCGAGAGATGATCACCATCAAAATAGAACAGCACACCGGGCGCAGACTCAGAATCGGTCAGAAGATACAGGTTATCGACCCGATAGTAGATATTGCGCCCGCGATGCGTAAACGATCGGTAACCGAGCAGCTCAGACGAAGCCAGAAGCACTGGCTCTAGCAGGGAAGCTCCGGTGCGCACAGCCTGCGCCGCATAGGTGAACAGCGGATGCAGACGCGGAATATGCGCGCTCAGCCGCCGCTGGTTACGGTGCCGCCGCCTCCGCACCTGCTGTGAAGAACCCCGTACCGACCGCCGAAGCGAGGCGCGTAGCGCACGCCCCGCCCCCAGCAGGGATACCACCTGCTCAGTGCGGTGAATTCCGTGACCCAGATTCTTCATACATTTATTGTAAATGTGCGGTCAGGAAGGCTGGCGGGGTGGTCATGAGCGTCCACACTCTTGAACGAAGCCCGTAAACCTGCCGCCGCCACGGCATATAGGTACTATTAGATAGGCTCGGGTGGCAGACGAGCCGGTGGGTAGCGCCCTGCATAGCGTACTCACCCACCACACGTGAGGGCTCGTACCCTACGTGAAGAAACACATCGCATGAAGAAAGACTTGGGGAAAGTAATGGCTAAACCCATTAGCGAATCTAAGGCTCAGACGAGCACCGTCAAGGTGCCCTGGGCTGGTCGCCGCGGCTACTTTGATCTGCTGCTGGGCGCATCCTGCGTCATCCTGATCATTTCGAATATTGGTGCAACTAAGGGCGTGGAGTTCGGTCCCCTGCCCTTCGAACTGCCCCTCATTGGTAACACCATCGTCACCGACGGTGGTTTCTTCCTTTTCCCTCTCGCCTACGTTATTGGCGACCTTCTTTCTGAGGTGTACGGCTTCAAGCGTGCCCGCCGCGCGATTGTGGCCTCCTTCGCCTCAGCCGCTTTTGCTGCCCTGTGCTTCCTGCTGATCGTGCACCTGCCCGCTGCGAGCTTCTACACCGGCCAGGAGGCGTTCGCGCAGGTTCTCGGCCCGGTCTGGCAGATTTTTGTGGGCTCCTTGCTCGGTTACCTCTTCGGTCAGACCCTGAACGCCTGGGTCATGGTGGCAATGAAGAAGGCAAGCAAGGGCCGTTTCCTGTGGCTGCGTATGATCGTCTCCACCCTGGTCGGTGAGCTGCTCGATACCGTCATCTTCTGCTCCATCGCGGCACCGGTGCTCGGCATCGACACTATGGAAGCATTCATCAACTACGTACTGATCGGCTATATCTATAAGTGCCTGGTCGAGGTGATCCTCATGCCGATTAGCTACCCGATTATTGGTTGGTTCAAGCGTCACGAACTCGAGTACGTGGCATAAGCTAACCTCCTGACAGCTGATGTGCAGAGCCGCCCGGCCTAACGACTGGGCGGCATTGCCATTTCAGCTTTATTCAATACACAGCATGTCTAAGAAAGAGATACGTTATGTCTAAACTGCAGGGGAACACCCCCGAGCAGTCGGAGAAGAACGACTCGTTGAATCGTTCCCTCTCCCACGGCCAGTTGACCATGATTGCAATGGGCTTGGCGCTGGGTACGGGCCTGTTCCTGGGCTCCTCCTCCGCCATTAAAATTGCGGGCCCTGGCGCAATCCTCTCTTACGCTATTGGTTCGATGATTGCGGCAACCATTGCTGCGTGCGCGGGCGAAATGTCCGTGCGTCATCCCGTCCAGGGCGGTTTCGGCACCATTGCGAGCCGATACCTGAACCCCTTTAGCGGCTATCTGACTCGCTGGGCGTATTGGGCGTGCACCGTGCCGCTGGCTGGTGCTGAGCTGGTGGCGGTTGGCCACTACATGGCGTACTGGTTCCCGGACGTTCCCCTGGCTGTGTTCGTTGCTCTCTTCGGCGCGATTATTCTGGTGCTGAACCTGGTGAGCGTGAAGTCCTTCGGCGCCCTGGAGTTCCTGCTCTCTTCGATTAAGGTTTCTGCCGTCATCGTGTTCATGGTGATTGGTGTACTGCTGGTGTTCGTGGGTCTGCCCGGTCACACCGCTGCGGGTACCGCAAACCTCGTGAACGACGGCGGCTTCCTGCCGAACGGCCCGGCATCCATCTGGATTTCGATGGCTGTTGTCATGTTCTCCTTCGGCGGTGTGGAAATGATTTCTCTCTCCGCCGCGGAGGCGAAGGACCCGGCACGCTCGGTGGCAACCAGCGTGAAGGCAATGATTTGGCGCCTGTCCACCTTCTACGTGGTGTCCATGGCAATTATTCTGTGCCTGGTGCCCTGGCAGACCGCCGCACAGAACTCGGAGCTGACCGAGTCGCCGTTCGTGCTGGTCTTCTCTGAACTGGGTATCCCCTTCGCGGCGGACATCATGAACTTTGTGGTGCTCGTTGCTGCGCTCTCTGGCGCTAACGCCTCCCTGTACGCGGCAACCCGCCTGCTGCATGCCCTGGGCTCCGACCGTATGGCTCCCGCAGTGGCTGCCCGCACCTCCTCGCGCGGCGTACCGGTCGTGGCTCTGCTCATCTCCTTCACCGGCGTTGTCGTGGCAACCGTGATGGCTGTTGCCAAGATTGGCGACATCTTCGCCCTGCTCATGGCGCTGGTGACCCTGTGCATCCTGGTCGTGTGGATTATGATTCTGCTGACCTACCAGGCGTACAAGAAGGACCAAAAGGACGCCTCCTCCTTCACCGTGCTGGGTGGCCGCGTCACCGCAGGTCTGGCTCTGGCGGGTGTCCTGGCGACCCTGGCGGCAATGTTCATGCTGCCCGGCTCGGGTGTTCAGGAATCCATCATGGTCGGCATCGTCTTCTTCGTGCTGATTTCTATTGGCTACGCCATCTCGTCGAAGGTTAAGGGCGGTTATGAGCGCCCCGATTTGGACGCTATGCACGCCGATGAGAACACCAACGCGGCACAGCACTAAATAGCGTGAAAGCCTCGCGAGGCTAAAACATAAGAAGGCACCGGATGGGGGAGCACCCCCGTTCGGTGCCTTTTCGCTTCTGCGCTCTAGACGGCGCCGTTCTGAGCGATGTGAGTGTGCCCGTAGAATAGTTAACTATTCGTACCCGTCAACGAGGCTAGAAGCCGCAGAAGCCGGGTGCGAGCACACATTGCACATCACGCCCCTAAGGCGTACTGACGGAAGGCACCTTCGTGTCCCACAACGACGATACCCGCAGCCACGCTGCAGCGGGGACCGCCGGATCGCGCACCCTGAAGCGTTCTCTGTCCCACGGACAGATGACCATGATCGTGATGGGTTCCGCGCTCGGTACGGGCCTCTTCTTGGGTTCGGGCACCGCCATTGCGATGGCTGGTCCCGCGGTCATTCTCACCTACGCTATTGGTTCTGCGCTCGCTTCGGTGATTGGCGCGGCAACCGGTGAAATGGCGGTTCGCTACCCTGTCCGCGGCGGTTTCGGTACTATTGCTACCCGCTACCTGGGCCCCTTCGCGGGCTTTTTGACTCGCATCGCATACTGGACGGCGACTGTTTTGATTGCTGGCGTTGAGCTGGTGTCGGTGGCGACTTACCTGAATTATTGGTGGCCGCAGCTTCCGCTGTGGGCGGGTATTGCCGTGTTTGGTGTGGCGCTGATTGTGCTGAACCTGACCAGTGTGAAGTCTTTCGGCATGCTGGAGTTCTTCCTGTCTTCGATTAAGGTCATTTCGATTATTGCCTTCCTGCTGGTAGGCCTGTGCCTGATTTTCTTCGGCCTGCCCGGCCACGCTGCGGTGGGTACCGCGAACCTCTTCAACGACGACGGTTTCATGCCGAACGGCCTCCAGTCGGTGTGGCTGTCGCTGGCTGTGGTGATGTTCTCCTTCGGTGGTATTGAGATGATCTCGATCTCTGCTGCGGAGGCGAAGGACCCCTCCCGTTCGGTGCGTTCCTCGGCTAAGGCGATGATGGTTCGTTTGGCGACCTTCTACGTGCTGGCGGTGCTGATTGTTGTGGCTGTTATTCCGTGGCGTTCGGCATCGGGTCTGGGCGACGCTGTGGAGGCATCCCCGTTCGTTCTGGTCTTTGAACAGCTGGGGGTTCACGGTGTGGCACACTTCGTGAACTTTGTGGTGCTGATCGCGGCGCTGTCGAGCGCGAACGCGAACCTGTACGCGGGTGCGCGTCTGCTGCACTCGTTGGCGGCTGACGGTATGGCGCCTCGCCAGCTGGCTCAGGTAAACCGTGCCGGCGTTCCGGCTCGTGCGGTGTGGCTGTCGACCAGCGGCATGGTCATTGCTATTCTGCTGGCGCTGTACAGCCCGAAGGAAGCGTTCCTCTCCATGATTTTTGTGATTATGGTGTGCGCGCTGACCGTGTGGGTTCTGATTCTGTTCGCCTACATCGTGTACAAGCGTGTTGAGCCTGCAACCAATGGTTTCCGCCTGTGGGGTGGCCAGTTCACCGCGGCGGTTGGCGTTCTGCTGCTCTTCGCGGTGTGGGTTGCGCTCTTCATGGTGCGTGGTTCTATGGTTCCGGCAATTGTGGGCGTGGGCTACTTTGTGGTGCTGAGCCTGCTGTACTTTGCTCGTATCCGCCACACTCACGTGATTGATGAGCAGACCTTCGTGGAGGCTCAGCAGGCAACTGCCGAGTATGACGCCATGAAGTACGACGCTGATCATGCCCTGGAGACTGCGGCAAAGCTGGGCCGTTAAGGTTCTGCAGCTGCCGGGAGGGCCGGTGTTGGGGCCTGCAGAGACTCCAACACAGTAATAAACGAAAAATACGGAAAATTTCTGGAATTCCTCGTAATAAAACCGTAAAAATGCAGTTGGCCCTCAGGACGGGTCTATCATGGACAGTGAACCGTATGATCTTGTATGCGTTCAAATGTCTGTGTGTTGGATGAGGCTCGAAAGCATCGTAGCTTTCGAGCCTCATCGCTTTAACTATCAAATATATTTCTAGCCCCCGAATCATTATCAGCTGATTCATTTGCTGTACCTTGCGGATTCGTACGAATAGCCGCCTCACAGCGGTGGGGGAGTAGAGTTAAAACCATGCAAAGCCACGAAAAGAACCGCGAAAACACCCCCACCTCTGAGGTCGGTACCACCGACGAACTGCTGGTGCACGTACCCGCACGCTGGGGCGATATGGACGCCTACGGGCACGTCAACAACGTTGCCATCCTCTCGGTCATGGAAGAAGCCCGTGTGGCGCTCTTCGGCCCGCCGCCCTCCTCCGGGCAGAAGCCCACCGTGGCACCGCAGCCTCCGATTCCGCTTTTCGACCTGGTTGCCGAGGGCGTGCAGGCGCTTATTGCCGAGCACGGCATCCGCTACCTGGCTCAGCTGCCCTACACCGGTGAGCCCGTACCCGTGCGCCTGAGCGTGGAGAAGGTCAGCGCCGCATCCGTGCGGATTGGCTACTCGATTCTCTCCCCGGTGGACGGCCGCGAATGCGTGCGTGCCTTTACCGTGCTGGCGTTCTGGGATTCGGTTGTGGGGCGTTTGACCCGTCTGAGCCCCGAGCAGCGTGAGCTGTTGAGCTCCTACCTGCCGCAGAAGTAGGGGTAGATACCGGCGCTCCGCTGTAATAAACCGGTCTTGAACGGGGTCAAGCGTATGCTTTAAATACCTTCTGCAAAGGGTGCAAAAGGTTCATTCCCGGGAGAGATAACGATGTCGTTCCACCACACTCAGGCAGACCCCACCGGTTGGGGTCGCCGCACGATGCGCGCCACCGGATGCGCCGCCGCCCTGCTCCTCGCTCTGACCGGCTGCTTCGGCGGTTCTCAGAGCGAAAACTCCTCGTCGACCCCCAGCGCCTCCAGTACGGCTAACCACTCGAAGTACCCGCTTCCTTCCTCCACCGCGTCCCCGACGCCGACGAAGAAGACCGAGCCGACCGTCACCGAGACTCAGGCACCCGCCCCCAGCGAGAGCGCCGAGGCGAAGGCGTCCGATTCCTCCGCACCCGCTGATGCAAAGGCAACCCCCGTCGCGGCAGCAACCCCCACCGGTGACACTCCCCGCGCGCCCGAAAAGGTGGAGGCTGAACGCGCCTCCGCCGGCGAGCGCTGCGGACACATTGGCCGCAAGGGCTACCTGAAGACTGGTGCGGAAATCATGGTGCTGCGCGGTACCGTGGACTGCGCCCACGCCCTGGACGTGCTGACCGAGTACATCACCACCCCGCGTGCCGACGACAACCTGACCGAGCACCAGGTTGCGAAGGTTCAGGACGCCACCTGCTACTGGAACCCGCAGTACGCGATGGCTGAGAACCGTCGCGAGGATCGCGGCGCCCCCGAGTGCACTATCGGTGAGGATGTCGCCTTTGTGGCTCGTCTGGAAAACCCGGATGCTCCCCCGATTCCCTTCCTCATGGAGCCCTCCTACTACGATTCCGGTGCCGGCTATTACCGTTTCAAGAGCGATGACGAGCGCACCCTCTGCGAGCTGAACCCCGCGGATGGAACCCTGGTGTGCGAGCGCCGCACCGGTGAGCAGACCGGTGACGGTAACGGTGCGGTCGGTCGTACTTTTGCAGGTCCGGTGGAGGTGACTCGCATGAACTTCCTGACCGGCGCTAGCGAGGTGAATACCGCGAATGGGTCCTCGGCTCTGCACGCGGAAACCACCACCGCAAACACGAAGATGATGCACACCTGGGATGTGGTGACTGTGCCCGCTGCCGATGGTAATCAGCTGACCTGTTTCGGCGAGATTGAGAATAGCTCGATAAGCTGCCATGACGGAAACGGCCGCACTATTATGGTGCGTGGCAGGCACGAAGGCTAAGTGTCCACGTCCGTGCCAGAGGCAATGAGCTGCCAATGAGTTGTCATTGAGCGGCAAATAGCTAAGGAGGGACTCCCCGCATTGCCGGGGAGCCCCTCTTATTGGGTTCTGCCCGCTGTGTCCCTTTCCCATTGGGCCCTAGAGGGGTCACCCTGTGGGTTCCTCAGATGCCGTATAGCTAGCTCACAGGTAGCGTCTTTAGAATACTGTTGAGGAACCCGAACCAATGACGCAGAAAGGTCACCATGCATCCGGCACAGAAGCACTCTACCCAGGCTCGTTCTACTCAGACTCGTTCTACTACGCTCGGCACCGCGAAGCGCTACAGCCCTGTAGCATTGGGCGCTACGTTCCTGCTGGCACTGTCGGCATGCTCCGGAGGCGCCACTACCGCCTCCCCGAGCGCCACCGCAACCCCCAGCCCGAGCGCTACGAGCGCGAAGGCAACCGCCAGCCCCACCCGCACCGCAACGGTCACTGAAAGCACCCCGACAGCCGGTACTGTGCACACCCCCATCGCGGCGGCTACCGTGAGCCCCGGAACCATTACCACCGCAAGCCCCACGGCGACCGTGCAGGCGAGCGCGGCGGCGAGCTCCTCCGCATCGGCTAAGGCGAATACTTCGGCAAGTGCTGTAGCGAAGGCGTCGAGCACCGCGAGCCTGTCCAGTTCGGATGTTCAGTCTGCAGGCGGTACCTGCGGCAGCATGGACGCCACCGGTTACCTGAAGCACAACGCTACGGTTCAGGTGACCTCCGGTGCGGTGGATTGCCTGTTTGCGCGTGAGCTGATCCGCCAGTTTGTGGTGCAGAACCCCGCCGAGGTGACTGATAAGGCGAATGGTGAGCGTACCGTCATGTCGGCGCGCTGCTACTGGAAGCCGGGCGACGGCGCGGATCGTGCGACCCCCGAGTGCGTGTCCTTGGATGGTGGCAGCACCGTCATTACCGTGAAGCTGACCAACTAGTTCACGGCTCATACACCGTAAGGTGCGGGTATAAACACAAGCGATTAAACACAAGCGCCGCGTTGACGAATCATTCGTCAACGCGGCGCTTGCGTGTTTCAAAGCTACCTCAGGCCGCTGGCGCGGTGGCGAGTGCTGCGCGGTGGGTTTTAGAGCTCTCCGCGTGCACGGGCGGCGAGCACATCATCCAGGCGGGCGAAGGTCGAACGCCAGGTGGTGCGCACCTCCTCGTGGACCGAGGCGGGCATGGGGCCAATCTCAATGACGATGCGGGTACCGGCTCCCACGCCATCGGCGGTAATCACGGTTTCGGGGAAGAAACGGTGACGCTGGTACACCAGCACGCTACCGGGGTTACCCAGGTGGTCGGGCAGCTGCTCGGCGTATTCGAGCTCCTTGAACGGTTCAATGCTCAAAAAGCGGCTCTGCAGAATGCAGGACACCGAGGGGTCAACCTCGTTGATCATGGACAGGCGTTGCATGCCGCCGACGACAGGCTCCACGACAACGTCGGTGGGGCGCACGTGCCAGCCGGCGGGGCCGTACCAGCGGACCAGCAGTTCGGGGTCCAGGTAGGCGCCGAAGACGTCCTCGACCGGGGCTGCGATCTCGTGGTCGAAGACGAGAAGCTCCTCATCGGGAACATGAGTGATGCTCATAGGGTTCTCCTTAAACGGGTTGAAGAGCGGGTTTAGGGCTTCTTGCCGGAGTAGTAGTTGCCGAGGAACTCGTCACGGTACTCGAAGTAGGTGCCGTCCTTGATGGCTTCGCGGGCGTCGTCCACCATGCGCACGATGAAACGCTCATTGTGGATGGAGGCGAGGGTCGCCGCCAGACGCTCGTCCGCCTTGAAGAGGTGACGCAGGTAGGCGCGGGTGTAGTGGGTGCAGGTGTAGCAGTCGCAGCCCTCGTAGATGGGCGAGAAGTCCGCCTTGAATCGCGCGTTGGTGATGTTGTAGCGGCCGGTGGGGGAGTAGACGGCGGCGTTGCGTGCCACGCGGGTGGGGGAGACGCAGTCGAAGGTGTCTACACCGTTTTCGATGCCGACGAAGATGTCGTCGGGTTCGGAGATGCCGAGCAGGTGGCGGGGCTTGGACTCGGGCAGCTCTTCGGCGCACCAGCGCACGATGGTGCCGAGGTTTTCCTTCTCAAGCGCACCGCCGATACCGAAGCCGTCGAAGGGCATGGAACCGAGGTCCTGGCATGCCTTGCGGCGCAGGTCCTCGTACTGCGCACCCTGAATGACGCCGAACAGCGCCTGGTAGGGCTTGCCCACGCGCTCGTTGGTCAGGCGCTGGTGCTCAGCGATGCAGCGCAGCGCCCACAGGCGGGTGCGTTCGAGCGCCTCCTCCTGGTAGCCGCGGGAGTTGTAGAGGGTGGTCAGCTCGTCGAAGGCGAACATGACGTCGGCACCGATCTGGTGCTGAACCTGCATGGACACCTCGGGGGTGAAACGGTGGATCGAGCCGTCAATGTGCGACTTGAAGTTCACGCCGTCGTCGTCAATGTGGGCGAGGCGTTCCTTGCCCTTTGCCACGTCGTCGTCGCCGAGGGGGCGGCCGTCGGCGCCCTTAGCGTCCGCGACGGTACCCATGTCGATGACCTTCTTGAAGCCGGAGCCCAGGCTCATGACCTGGAAGCCGCCGGAGTCGGTGAAGGTCGGGCCGTCCCAGTTCATGAAGGCACCCAGGCCGCCTGCCGCGTCGAGGATTTCGGGGCCGGGCTGCAGGTACAGGTGGTAGGCGTTGGAGAGCAGAGCCTGAGCGCCGAGCTCCTTCATGGATTCGGGCAGGACCGCCTTGACGGTTGCCTTGGTGCCCACGGGGGTGAAGGCGGGGGTCTGGATCTGTCCGTGCGGGGTGGTGATGACACCGGTGCGTCCGCGGAACTGTCCGCCGTTGGCTTCTACACGTTCAGCGCTGGGGGAGGCGGTGTCCGCCAGGCGGCTGGTGATGGTGAAGCCAAAGTCCTCGGTGGGGAAAGAATTATCTAGAACGCTCATTCTTCTCTCGATTGTTTGCTTTCCGTCTGAATGTCTACACCCTAGCCTACCGGAAAACCCCGCCTCTCTTGCCGGAGGCGGGGTTCACGAGAATTTAGCTGAGGGTAGCTGGGTTTAGCTCGCCTTAGCCGGCGAAGTCGCCGAGCATATCCACAGTCGGCACGAAGAAGAGGGTGCCGGTCACCGCAGTGCTGAAATCCAGCAGACGGTCGTAGTTGGCGCCATCCACTCCCATGAACATGTTCATGAGCATCTTCCGAACGGTCGAGAAGGTGCTGGCGTAGCAGATGAAGTAGGTGCCCAGCTCGTTGTTACCCACGGTGCCGAAGGGCATGTTGTCGCGAATAACCTTGAAGTCGTCACCGATATTGGCAAGAGCGGAGTGCGAGTTGGCGGGCTTCTCATCCTCGCTCATCTCGATGTCGTCGTGCTTGGAGCGGCCAATAACCTTCTCCTGCTCGGAGACGGGCAGGGCGTTCCACGCGGTCATGTCGTGGATGTACTTCTGCACGAACTGGTAGCTGCCGCCCTTGTACGCGGGGTCATCGTCGCCGATGAGGCCGAAGTATTCGCGTGCCGCGGGGGTCTGCGGGTTCTCGGTGCCGTCCACAAAACCGATGATGGAGCGGCCGTCCCAGTAGCGGAAGCCGTGCACCTCCTCCAGCACCTCAGCAATATCGCGCAGAGCCGCAGTAATAGCGGACGCCATATCGTAGGCGACCGACGGCTGGGTCGCGCGGATGTGGAAGTGCAGATCGCCGGGAGTGGACACCGCGGTGTGCTTGGAGCCTTTAATCTCCTCGAACTCCACGAGCTCCTGCGGCAGCGGCTTAGGCAGATCCAGGGTCAGCCACGCACTGTGGCTGATGCCCAGCACAATATTGGCGTTCTCGGGCGAGTAGCGGTTCGCGGCGGTGTGGTTGAGGTTAATGACGAGTCCGCAGAGGTTCTGGAACCCCTCAACGAGCGCATCCTGCGAGATGCCTTCCTTGAACTTCCAGACCATGAAAATGGTGTTAGCGTTCGGGCTGGCAGTGACCTGTTGTGATTCTGGTGCAAACATAAAACTCACCGTACGCCCGTGTGCACACCCCTGCAATGAATCTAGCCCTAACCTTCTGCGTTGAACGGAGAAGATGAGGGCTGGGGCAAAGAACCGTAGGGTTTTAGAGGCCGTGCTTTAGAAACCGTGCTCTAGAAGCCGTGGGAGGCGAGGTCACGCGCATGCGCCAGGCGTGCCGCCGTCTCGAAAATAGTCCACGCCTGCACCTGAGTGGACAGCTCCACCGGCGCACCGGGCTTCACAACTTTGCTTATCGGCTCGGTGAACCGCGGGGAGAACTGCACGAGCGCCTTACCGCGAATCTCATTCGGGTCAATGCCGTACTCGTTCATCGGCAGGTCGGGGTCGAACTCGCGGCGACCCTCCCACAGGGCGCGTGCGGTCGAGTACACCAGGTTCGAGGCGAGCGCTCGCGCCTCATCACTGAGCAGCGGCGAGGACGCCGCCATGCCCAGGTAGCGCACGAGAATGCCGGTGAACAGGCCGCCGTCGCCGTCGCCGTGCGAGATGAGGATGCGGCGGCGCGCACCGGAGAGGAACTCCACCTCTTCGGTCATGTGCTTGACGATGCCGACGATGAGGCGCTCGGCGCGTTCTGCGGGGTCCACTTCGCAGGGCACACCGGATGCAGCCAAACTCAGCAGGGCACCCAGGGCGGTTCCCTGGTTGTAGGTAAATTCGCCGCGTTCGTATTCGTACTCGTCGCCGCGCACGTTCACGCCGTCAATATAGAGCGAACGTTCTGCATCCCAGAGGGTTTCGTTCATCCAGTCCATGAGCGCGGCGGCAGTCTTCGGGTCGCCCGCACGCACATACGCCAGAGCGGTCGGCGCGGTCGCCGCAGCATTCACAAAATCACGCTTGGACTTGCGCCAACTCATGCCACCCACCGGGGAGAAACCCTTCGCCAGCTGCTCGAAGAGAGCCGCGCCAGCATCCTGAGCGGCAACGTCATTAGCGCCGGTCAGCTCAATGCAGAAGGAGTTCATGCGGCCCACCGCGAGGGTCAGCCACGCCATATCGTCAAAATAATCGTTCGCGAAGCGGCCGTAGTTACGCACGTTAATGCCGCGCAACAGCGCGCGGGCGCGGTGCAGCTCTTCCTGGGCGGCAGTAATATCGCCCTCGCGCAGGTGACGCTGACCGGCATCAATCATGCAGTCCAGCAGGTGCGCCTGCCACCAGTAGTGCCAAATGCTCAGACGCTGGCTCAGCGGGCGCGGATCGGGCACCTGTACCGAACCGATGAGGGCGCCGGGCACGCCGAGGATGCGATGCACAAAGGTATCGGTGACGCTGACGGCTGCGGCAGCGGCGTGCGAGGAGGTGCGCTGGGCGTACTCGCTAATCGACTCCAGAGACTGCTCGTTGTGGGAAGACGGCTGGGATTTCATGGACCCTCTGTAGTGTGCGATGAAGTATTACGTCTGAAATTATCCCACTTTTTGCCCTCTGAGCGCCCGGATGCTGTGGGCGGGCTCTCGGGCGTGATCCCTTTTCGAGAGCCCGCCAAGAAGATGCACCGCAGGGAACGGAGTGAACGCCACTCAAAAACCGGTTAGGCGGCGGCAGCCAGCGAGCGCTGGCTGTACAGGTCCACCCGCTCGCCGGTGATGGGGTGCTCAAAGTGCAGGCTGTACGCCAGCAGCTGCAGCGGGTACTCCGGGCGGTCTGGGGCGTCGGGCAACACCTGCGGGTAGAGAACATCGCCCAGAATGGGGGAACCCAAAAGGTTCAGGTGCGCCCGCAGTTGGTGCGTCTTGCCGGTGTGAGGCGCCAAATCATAGAGCGCCCATTCTTGTTTTTTGTTCAGTGTAGGCTCGGCTCCCCACCCCTTAACCGCCTGCGCACTCGGAGTGAAAGTTCGCAGAATCTTCACGGTCGTCAGCGTATTCGGCTCCACACCGGCCGCCGCGCACTGCTCCTCAGACAGCTGCTGAACCTGCAGCTGATCACGAATCTTCTGAATATGTGAACGCACCTGCAGACCCTCCGCACTCAACGCCTGCTCGGCGGCGGACGTGTCGGCGGGAACCGGCGCCACGGCGCGGTAGGTCTTCGACACCTGACGATGCTGAAACATCATCTGGAAGGGGCGGCGCGCCTCCACAGTCTTAGCAAAGAGCAGCACGCCCGCGGTCGGGCGATCCAGGCGGTGAATCGGAATCAGCAACGGGTTCCGCTCACGCACCCGCAGCTTGGTCAGCGCGGTCTGCGCAATATAGGAACCGCGCGGGGTGGTCGGCAGAAAATGCGGCTTATCAATCGCCAGCACGTGCTCATCCTCGTAGAGCACCGGCATATCGGAGGGCAGCTGCGGCTCGTCGGCAAGCTCACGGAAGTACCAGATGCGCTCGCCCGGCATATACGGGCTATCGCCGGTCAGAATTGTGCCGTCATCCAGACGCACCTCGCCGGTGTCGAAGCGGGCGTGAATAATCTGCGGGTCGTTCGGGTAGAAACGCGCAATCAGGTAATCCGCAATGGTTGCCGGGACGGTGTTGTTCGGGGTGAGCTCGGCGGGGAGCTCCTCCACAAGCGGCAGGATCAGCTGAATCGGGTCGATACCGTTCTTCTGAGCCAGCGGAGGGGTCAGTAGGCGGCGGTGCGTGCGGCGTGCCGGTTTCGCCTGATAGACGGTGCCGGACTGCATTCCCTGCTGCGTATCGGGCTGAGAGCTGGACTGTGAGGTGGGTTGTGGGCGTGCGATGTTCTGTGCGGGCATGGCTCTACTCTACCTTTTGGGAGTTTCAGGAGGGGCTGATTCGGCGACGACCCGGGTGCGCTAGGCTAAGTTGCCTGCGAGTGGAAATATTACCGTGGGTTTGGGCGTGGGGTTGCGGAATGCAGTTTTGTCTGACACTCATGAATGTTTGTGTGAATGCGTGGAACAAAAAACGAAAACTTCACAAATTTTTGAAATTATTGGACATTTAATTTAAAAAAACTGCATTAATTTTACAAAAAACAGCGTTTATGTGCGGTATTTTCGAAAGTTCTGTCAAATCAGAAACTAATAACCCTCAATTTAGCCCCCGTGGTTTTTCTAAGTATAAAAGATGTGAAGCAAATAAATACCTGCTAACCTGAGCATCCTACGTCATAAACGCCTTAATAAAGGCTGAAAGTAGCCTTAAAGCGGTACGATTAAGACACAGAAGTTCGATATTTCGAACGAAGGGGTCGAAATGGGACAGAAACAGCGCAAGGGCGCAGAGAGTAAAGGAACACCCCCAATTACGGCGGTGCAATCAGACAATTCCAAAGCACCGGAAAATGCGATAGGAGAGGTTATGGAACATTCACAAAAGAATGCGGAGCCTCGCACCGGTGCCCTGCGCATGGAACCGCACGAACGCGAAGAACAAATTCTGAAAATTGCTGCAGAACATTTCGCTCGACGCGGCGTGCTCGGCGCCTCCATGAGCGCTATCGCCCGCGATGCAGGCATTACCCGCGCCCTGCTCTACCACTACTTCCCCGGCAAGGACTCCCTGGCGGCAGCCGTCACCCGACGCGAAGCCAACGCAGTCCTCGAAGCGCTCGGCGAGCACCACGAAAACCCCGAGGAAGCACTCCGCAGGGCATTGCGCACCTACTTCCTCGTCGTAGCCGGTGTCCCCACCCCCGGTGGGGAGGACTTCCCGAACAATCCCACCGACTACCTCGAATGGATGCTTGAACGCACCGGCATGCCGATTAATGATCGCACCCGCGTCATCCTCGGAGGCTGGTTGCAGCTCGTCGACTACTTCGCCCTGCACGTCGTGCAGCTCAACCCCCGCGATCAGCGCACCGTTCGCTCCCGCGGGCTCGGGCTCGAAGAAGCTATCGACCTGTGCCTGGGCGCTGTGGACACCCTCACCGGCGGCTACTAGTCGCCGTAAGATGTGACAGGTCAACGTAGGACTTCCCGCTCCGATGTTTGGTTATGTGCTCCACGGCAAAGGCGACGTGGACATCCGGGCGGTTATTCCTCCGCCGCGCCGCATGCGACGTGGCGGACTCCGGGAACACCACCCGGATCGTGAGTAGGGAAACATAATGCCCCGCACCCCCTTGACGAGGGTGTGGGGCATTATGCTGCTCAGGTTGAGGTTAAAGGAATTATTTAATCTGAGGTTGAGCTTTAGGTTGTGCTTGGCTAAATGGCACGGCGCAGCGACAACCCCCGGACCGTCGCGTAGAAACCCTGCATCTGCAGTGCCGCACGCAGTGCCTCCACAGGGTGCTCCGTAACTTCGCCAGTGGCTGCGCCCTGTGCGGATGTGTTCAGCGTGTGGGTGCCCAAAAGCTCCACATCGTTGACCTTCTCCACCGAAATCTTCTCCGCACCACCGGCAGACACCAGGCGCGCCAGGGCGGGGGCAGCCGCCTCCAGAAGCACCGGGTCGGTGGTAAACGCCAGCAGAGTCTTCGCGCCGCGCTCCACGTACAGCACCGGGGCGCCGTCCACCAGCACCACGCAGGCGCCCGCCTTACGCGCCGGGCGGTGCTTCACCGTGCCCGCACCCTCGTGAGCAAAGGAGGGAATTGCGGGCCAGCTCAACGCCGCACCGTACGGGTTCGCCGGATCCGTCGCCGCCAGCAGGGTCACCGTGAATGTGCCGTACACCTGCTCGGTATCGGTACGCTGCGGGGTGTAGGCGCTCGCACCAAAACCCTGCGGACTTGCGGGGACGCTCAGGTTATCGGCGGTAGAACGCAGCAGGTCCACCGTCGCTGGGGCGGCAAATTGCGCCGCGCCCAAACCCTCAATAAAGTATCCGCGACGCACCAGCGCACGATCCTCAGCCGCCGAATAAATCCGGTACAGCTGCGAGAACCCGCCGGCAGAATCCTCCACCTGCAGGCACCCGCGAGTCAGCACACCGTAACGGTCCAGCAGCAGGTCGGCGCGTGCGAGCGCCGCAACGGTCGCCTCCACCGGCTCCTGCAGGAGCGTGTCCACGCGGGAGAAACGGCCGCTATCCTGCGGGGCAACGGCGGGAGCGGCGGCATGGAGCCCGCCGCGCAGGGAATGACCGCGCAGGGAACGCAGACCGCGCCCGGCGGCAGGCGCAGAGTAGCTGCCGGAACTATAACCGTCAGTGCCGTAGCCGCCCGCCATGGCGTTACCCATGGAGGCGCGCGCCGCCGCAATACGACCCGCACCGCGGCGACCCACCCGCGACAGGCGCGCGGGAGCCGCCGGCGTCGGATGCGCACTGCGGACGCCCGCAAGCATCGCCCGAACCGGCGCGAAACTATCGTTCGTCACCGCGCCAGACCACACCAGGCGCCACAGCGCCGCCGAAACCTCCGCCGCATCCGGGAAAGTCACCACCTGACCGGCGGGCGCAGCCGCACTCATCAGCTGCGTCACCCGCTCACGCAGCGCCGGCACGAACAGACCGCCGTGAGCCAGAGCCTCATAGATGGCGTGCTCCAGCGTGCCAGGAGTCTGTAGCGCCTCCCAAAGCTCGGGGTTCTCCGCGCGCACCAGCTGCTCCGGGTAGTCCTCGCCCAGGGTCAGCGAAGAACTCTCGCTCAAATGCAGGCGAATCCAGCCGTCAGACTTCTGTGCGCTACCGCCGCCGAGCTGACCGGCGCCGGTGAAGAACACACTGCCGCTGGCCATGAGCTCGTCCAGCATGTGCGGCTGGTAGCCGGGCACGCGCGCCGGAAGAATCAGCGTCTCCAGCGCGGAAGCCGGTACGCGCACACCCGCCAGCTGGTCGATGGCGGTGAGCAAATCCTCCGTGGCGGAGGTGGAGTCCTGGCTCGCATGGGTGGTGCCGTTTTCTGCCGTCGGATTGAATGATGCCGAGCCGAGGGGTGCCACCCTCTCGCCCACCACTGTGGCGGCGCGGCGGGAGGGTATGAACGCACCGTAGGCGCTCGCCTCCGGCAGGGTCTGCGCAATCCGCACGGATAAAGAACGAACGTTCTGCCACGAAGGCAGGAAAACGCCGTAGACCTGCACCGATACCGGCTCAATCTCCTCACGCAGCGCCGCCAGAGAACGGGCACGAATCGTGCGCAAAACCTGAGTATCCACCCACTCAACACCGACCGCCCCGGAGGCGCGCAGCACCTCGGGCAGGAACTCGCCAGAGCTTAGGCGGCGCTGCTGCTGAAGACGCTGCAACACCGGGGTCAGCACGCCCACACCCACCGGGGTCAGGCGCGAAAAATGCTCCGCCGCCTGCTGCGCCGTGAAGGGAATATGGGTGCGCGCATAGCGAGAAACCAGGTCCTCTAAAGGCTCCGCGACCGACTCCAAAAGGGCAGCAGGAAGCGCCGCGGCGGGCATAATGCCCAGTCCATCGCGCAGGCGCGCGGCATCCTCAACCGCCGCATAGTACAGTTGCGGCTCGGTGGAACCATCGGCAGCTCCCATGAATGAGAACGCGCGGCGCGAGCGCACCAGCTGCTCCGCCAGTTCGCGCGCCTGCTCCACGCTGGCGTGCGCGCCGTACTCCTCGCCGTACTCCTCGCCGTAGTTTTCAGAATCCTCATGCTCAATGCCGGGCGCCTCAGTCGGCGGGTTGTCAGAGCGCAAACGCAGGCTCAACTCCCGCGCGCTCAACGGGCCCAGCTGACGCAGCAAATCCGCCACACCCTCCACACCGCAGGCGCGGTAACGCTCACCGGTGCGTTGCAGGCGTTGCTGAGTCTGCACTAGCACCGCCGGATCCAGCAGGTCACGCAGACCGCTCGAACCCAGCAACTCAGCAAGCAGCGCCGGGTCCAGCGAGAGCGCGGCGGCGCGGCGTTCGGCGGCGGGCGCATCGCCGTCGTAGAGATGCTCGGCAACGTACTCAAAGAGCAGAGTGCGCGCAAAAGGCGAAGGCTCGTTCGTCTCAACCTCCAGCATGGACACCGCCCGAGACTGCAGTGAACGGTGCACCTGAACCAGCGCCGGAACATCGTACACATCCTGCAGACACTCGCGCGCCGTCTCCAAAAGCACCGGAAAATCAGGGTACTTACGCGCCACATCCAGCAGCTGCGCCGCACGCTGACGCTGCTGCCACAGCGGGGTGCGCTTACCCGGATCACGGCGCGGTAACAGCAGGGCGCGCGCCGCATTCTCACGGAACCGAGACGCAAAAAGCGCAGAATCGCCCACGCGTTCGGTGACAATCGCCTCCAGCTCGTCCGGGTCGAAGAGGAACAGGTCAGCGCCGGGAGGCATGTCCTCCATGGCGGGCAGGCGCAGAATCAAGCCGTCATCACTCGCCATGACGGAGGCGTCCACCCCGTACCGCTCCTCGATGCGGGCGCGCACCGCCAGCGCCCAGGGTGCGTGCACCCCGTAGCCCAGCGGCGAGTGCAGGACCACGCGCCAATCGCCCAGTTCGTCGCGGTGCCGCTCCACAATCATGCGGGTGTCGGAGGGGACAGCCCCGGTGGATTCGCGCTGCTCACGCAGGTAGGCGAGCAGGTTATCGACCGCCCAGGTGTCCAGCCCGAGCTGTTCAAGCTGCTGGCGGGCGGCGGCGCTATCGGTGGCGTCCAGGCTGGAGAGGGCGCGCGTAAACGCACCCGTCTGCACGCCCAGGGCGTAGGGGCGGCCCATGCGGTCGCCGTGCCAGAAGGGCAGGCGCGCGGGCTGGCCGGGCGCGGGGGAGACCCGCACCGCGTCGTGCGTAATTTCTTCAATACGCCAACTGCTCGCGCCGAGGGTGATGACCTCACCGGCGCGGGATTCGTACACCATTTCCTCGTCGAGCTCACCCACTCGCTTGGGGCCGCGCTCTTCATCGCCGCTGACCAGGTAGACGGGGAAGAGTCCGCGGTCGGGAATCGTGCCGCCGCTGGTGACGGCGAGGCGCTGCGCACCGGGGCGGCCCTCAATACTGCCGGAGGGTGCCTCTTCGGTGGGGGTGCGGTCCCAGATGATGCGCGGGCGCAGTTCGGCGAATTCGTCGGAGGGGTAGCGTCCGGCGAGCATTTCGAGCACGGAGTCGAAGAGGGCGCGCGGCAGTTCGGCGTAGGGTGCGCTGCGGCGTAGCGCCTCGTACCAGGAGTCCACGCTGATGGGGCCCAATGCGCAGGCGGCGACGGTCTGCTGCGCGAGTACGTCCAGGGGGTTGGTGGGGATGGCAAGTGGCTCGAGGGTTCCGCTGCGCATTCCGGCGAGGGTGACTGTTGCACCGAGCAGGTCGCCGCGGTGCTTGGGGTAGAAGAATCCGCGCGAAATTTCGCCCACGCGGTGTCCGGCGCGACCCACGCGCTGCAGTGCGGAGGCGACCGAGGGAGGGGCTGCTACCTGGATCACGAGGTCCACGTGACCCATGTCGATGCCCAGTTCCAGGGAGCTGGTGGCGACCACGCAGCGCAGGGTTCCGCCCTTGAGCGCCTCCTCGATGAGGGTGCGCTGTTCCTTGGAGACGGAGCCGTGGTGCGCGCGGGCGAGCGGCGGCACCTCGGAGATATCGCAGATGCCTGCCGCGTAGTCTTCGGGATTGATTCCCTGCTTCGCGAGGGCGCGGTGCAGGTGAATATCGTTGAGCGCCGCGGTGAGCTTTTCCGCTAGTCCGCGCGAGTTAACGAAAACAATCGTAGAACGGTTGTTCTCAATATGGTCGACGATGCGCTCCTGCACGCGCGGCCAGATGGAAGTCTCGGGACGCTCTCTATCGGGGGCGTCTCGCAATGCATCTTCCGGGATCGTGAGCGTATTTTTGGGCGCGGCGTTATCGCCCTGTCGCGCCGGGTCTGCTTGCCCAATTTCTTGCCCAGGTCCTAGCCCGGCTTCTTGTCGGGTTTCTAGCCCAGCTTCCTGCCCGGGGAATACGCCAATGGCATCTTCCAGCGTGTAGGGTGCGCTCGCCGGGGTGCTTGCTGCACTAGAGATAGGCTGTGCCGCACTTACCGGCGAGCTCGTAGAAGCTGAGCCTCCGCCTCCCTGCATCTCTGAGGGCGCGTAGAGTCCTTGCCCGTAGTCGTTGGCGCCTCCGAGTGCCGCCATGTCGGGTACGGGCACGCTCAGGCGCAGGTCCCATTCTTTGGTGACCGGACGGCTCATAATGGTCACCGGCTGAATGCCGCCGAGGAAGCGGGCGACCGCCTCCGGATTTTCGACGGTTGCGGAGAGCCCAATGCGCTGTGCGGGCTTTTCGAGGAGCGCGTCGAGGCGTTCGAGGGAGACCGCCAGGTGTGCGCCGCGTTTGGTGGCGGCGAGGTTGTGAATCTCGTCCACGATCACGGTGGTCACGCCCGTGAGGGTGTTGCGGGCGGCGCTGGTGAGCATGAGGTAGAGGGATTCGGGGGTGGTGATGAGAATGTCGGGCGGGTTGCTGATGAGCTGGCGGCGTTCGCGTGCGGGGGTGTCGCCGCTGCGCACTCCCACGCTGATGGTCGGTTCGGTCGCGTTGTTTCCGCTTAGGCGGGTGATTCCGGTCAGTGGTGCGCGCAGGTTGCGTTCGACGTCGGCGCCGAGTGCTTTGAGGGGTGAGATGTAGAGGATGCGCGTGCCGCCTGCGGTTCCGGCTTCGTGTTCGCGGTGCAGGGCGTCGAGTGCCCAGAGGAAGGCGGCGAGGGTTTTGCCGGAGCCGGTGGGGGCGATGATGAGGGTGTTGTTGCCGTTGCGGATGCTCTCCCAGGCGCCTTCTTGGGCGGCGGTGGGTGCGCTGAAGGTGGCGCGGAACCAGTCGCGTACGGGGGTGGAGAAGTGGGAGAGTGCGTCGGTCATGTATCTATTATGGCGGGGTTTATGGTGTGCGCCTCTTGAATTGTTGGGAGCTAGGGGAGGAAGATGTGCTTGACAGGGTTTCTATAGAACATGTAATATTTTCCCTGTAAAGTAATCGACTGGGAGAACACCCAAAGGAGCTTCACCATGACCCGCCTGAACGAAGAACAGCTCATCAACCTCTTCCACGAGCCGCGCACCGTCTCCTCCTTTACCAAGGAACCCGTCACCGACGAGCAGCTGCGCCGCATCCAGGAACTGACCTTCTACGGCCCCACCGCCTTCAACAGCCAGCCCCTGCGCATCACCTGGGTCAAGAGCCCCGAGGCACGCGAGCGCCTCGTCGCACACATGGCAGACGGCAACAAGGCAAAGACCCAGGCGGCACCGGTGACCGCGATTCTCTCCGCAGACGCAAACTGGGTAGAGCACGCTGACACCTTCAACCCCAACGCTGCCGGCTTCATCAAGGGCTACTACACCACCGAGGAGCTTGCCACCCCCGCCGCTGAGTTGAGCGCTCACCTGCAGGCAGGCTACTTCATCACCGTAATCCGCGCCCTTGGCCTGGACGCTGGCCCCATGACCGGCGCAGACTTCGACGGCATCAAGAAGGAATTCTTCGCGGACAACGCAGAGATTCCGTTCCTGATCGTCAACCTCGGCCACGGCGAGGCTCCCGCATACCCGCGCGGTGCACGCTTCAGCCATGAGGACGTCACCCGCTCCCTCTAAGAGCATGCGGATACGGCATAGCTAAACACTAGGCTTAAAAATAGTTCAAGGGCGGTTCCCCATCACGGGGAACCGCCCTTGAACTATAGGTGCACAAGTGAACTATAAGTACACACAACGTGCCAGAGTTATTTACATCCGCAACGCTGCCTTAGCGGGCACCAAACTGACCCACCGACAGCTGCGGAACAGACGAGGAACAAGCGGTCGTATCCAGCGGAACAATTACGCCGCCGGAACCAGAGGGCAGACCCACCAGGAAGCCCTGAACCGGTCGGCTACCGCAATCATCACCGAAGCGTGCCGGATACACCGAACGCAGTACCGCGGTGGTGCTATCGCCGGGGTTAAGGGTCACGCCCGCAGAGTTCATGTACTCATCGGAGGTGGAAGCCTCACGACCAACCCAGGTTCCCGAAGGACCCGCATGCACCACACGCGGGTAGCCGCGCAGGGTACAGGAGGAGTTTGAGGAATTCTGGAAGTACAGGGTGTAGTTTCGGGCGCCGGGGGAGCCTTCTCCCACAGCAACCGAAATGTTCAGGTCATCCAGATCGCACTGGGTCGGGCCCTCAGCAACAGTATTGCTGGAGGAGCTAGAGGACTTCTCCGAAGAGTTCGAGGAATTGGAAGAATTCGACGAGCCCGAAGAACCGGAGGAGTTCGAGGAGTTACCCGAAGAGTTGGAACCCGACTGTGACGACGAGTTTGAGCTCTTCTGGGAATCCTGCTGAGAATCTGCAGAGTCGTCTGACTTGTTCTGATCGGAACCCTCGCGGGAGGAATCAGAAGAATGAGAGTCAGAGTTCTGCTTCGACTCGTGAGTCTCGGTGTGGGAAGAAGACTCGGAGTGCTCAGAGGAAGAATCGTGGTGCGCCGCATCGGGGGAGTTCACCACGGTAATGGAGCCCGGGGACACAGAAGGGGTAGCCCCGTCGGAGGCTACTCGAATCGTACCGGGCTTGACCGAAGCCGAAGCACTCGGCTGCGCCGAGGTGCCTTCAGCTTCCTGACCGGCCTGGGACGCGCCGCATCCACTGAGCGCGAGCACGCAACAGAGGAGGGTGGTTGATGCGAGTACCTGAGCCGATTTAAACATGATTACATCGCCGCCTGCATTTGAATTTCTGCTCCGTCCATACCGGGGGCGTACTCGACCTGGCAGCACAGGCGAGAGTATTCGTTGGCGACATCGTCGACCATGTCGAGCAGGTCCTGCTCAGCTTCGGTGCGTTCACCGGAAGCTTCGAAGTGCTCGGGGTCGATGAAGCCGTGGCAGGTAGCGCAGGATGCGTTACCACCGCAGGTTGCGAGGACCGGCACGCCGTTAGCCTGGAGGGCTTCCAGGAGGGTGTGGTGGTCTTCCCACTGAATGTCGTAGTTTACGCCTGCTTCGTCAGTGACCTTAATCGTTACGCCCATGCGTTCTCCTTCTTCTGTAGTGATGCGTTTCTATTGTAGAGGTAGGGGCTGTTATTCACCGTACTTTGTGGCGCATCCCCAACCCTACCGTCACGCATATCACGGGAACGCATATTAATTTTTATGCTGAATAGCATGTCTGTATTGCCCCCAGTCTACCCCGTATTGCCCTGACAATGCGGGATATCAGCGCCAATGAATACTGCCCCCAGATGCAAAGACATGCTGGGGGCAGTATAAAGAACCGGCACGCAGGCGCGCTTTAACGGTGACGAAGACCTACTCCGATTCCTTCTCCGTAGCCTTCTCGGCCTCCTGCTTTTCTGCGCTGTGGTGATCGGTATTCTGGACGCTTCCTCCGGGGCCGCGCACAATACCGCGCACGCTATCGCGCGGGTCAGCGTAGCGCAGGTCGATACCGAAGGTATTGCGGATCTGGCGTGCCGAGTTCAGGTGCCAGCGCTGCGAATCCGAGGGGGTCACGGAGGTGACCGCCTTCTGACCCGGAGCCAGCTTCTCGTGGCGAATATCGTAGTGCTTACCGCCCATGGTGATGGTGAAGCCGTGCTCCTGCAACAGCTGCACGAACGCGTCCACATCGTGCGGAATCTTGCGGCCGCGCTGCCTCTTCGTGCCGCTCATCCTCGGCTGCGATTCGAAGGGGTTGCGGCTGGGTGCGGTGCCGCGACTAATACGAATGACCTGCTGGTCGGAGTGCGAGAACTCCACCTGGTAGCCGTTGAGTGAGTACACGGTGCGGCTACTGCCGGGAATCGGGCGGCGGTCCTCAGCCTCATCGAGGATGCGGGCAATGTACTCGCCGGTCAGGCCGAGCGACTTGAGCTGAGCCTGGGCGTCGGGGGAGAGCTGGTAGCCTCCGGCGAGAGCCTGCAGCGGGCGTAGCGCGAGCACTTCGGCGGTCAGGGGGTTGAGCACCACCTGGTAGCCTTCCTCTTCATGCGTGTAGAGGGTGACTTCGCGGCCGTAGCGGTTCTCTTGCGCGCTTTCTTGAACCACGGTGCTTGCGGGGGATTCGATGATGTCTAGAAGCAGCTCGTAGGTGAGCCCGTGGCGCATCATGTAATCCATCACGCCGGGGAGCACACCGTAGATGCGGCGGCGCGGCGGCACGTCGCCGTAGAATTCCTTCTCGATGCGCGCGGCAATACGCTGGTTCTCCAGCGGCACCTCGGTCAGCGGAATGAGGCGCTGGTTGGAGGGGCGAATCTTGGCGCGTGCGGCGGCGGGCTTGGGTGCCTGACGGTACGCGTCCACGAGTGCCTGCTGCTGCTCCACGAATTCCTGGGCGATGAGCGGTAGGAGGGTGAAGTAGAGCTCTGCCGCTTCGGGCTTGAGCGCGCCGTTCTCATCGAGCAGGGAGGCACCGTCCTTGGAGAGCAGATCCCAGGGCTTATCGTATGCAGTGTTCTCTTCGGAGCCCTGCTCATCGCGGTAACTATAGGCGGCGAGGGAGGCAAGCTCCTGCAGCCGAACGTACACCTCAAGAGGAACGGTAATCTGCTTAGCGGACATTATTTCTCCTCCTCGGTGGTGTTTTCTGCCTGGGCTACTTGATGTTCTGCCTGCTTCGCCAGGGTATTACTGAGCTCTTCCAGCTGTGCCTTGCGCAGGTTCTCCGCGTGCAGAACATGGAAATCCGGGGTCTTCGCCAGAGCCAGAACGGTCCGCTCATCGGGTGAAATCGCAATTTCCAGACCCTGCGCCGCGTAGATGCGGGTCCAGCCTTCAGCCATGCGCACGCTTTCGGGGCTGCTCAGCGCCTGAAGCATCAGATCGAAAACGAACGGCGGGTTCTTCTTCAAGAAGGTGCGGGCGCGCTCGCTGAATTCGAGTTCCAGGGCGTTGAGCGAGTTATATTTGCCCTGAGCCAGGGAGGTTTGTGCCGCCTCGTTGTAGTCGGCATCGTATTCGTCGATGACGGTGATGACTTCTGCGGAGGCGGTGTTCACGTCAACGCGGTAGTCGTCGTGCGTGAAGCGAATGGTCCAGTCGTTGATGCGTTCGGCTTCACCTTCGCGCAGGATGGTGCGCACGAGTTCTTCGCTGATGTTTTCGCGTTCGAGGCGGGCACGCAGGCTCGGGCGTAGGCGGTAGCTGCGTTCGCGATCCTCTTCGCTGACACCGCGAGGGGCGGTCGGTTCGGCGGCTACCGGTTCTGCTACGGGTGCGCTCGGGGCGGACGCGGCAGGCATCGGTGCACCGGGTTTCGGCGCGGCAGGCTTTGGAGCGGTTGGCTTGACTGCGGGCGCGCTCGGTAGGGACTGGCTGAGCGCGGGCAGCTCTTCAGCAGGTGCCTGCTCGCTAGCTACTGCCGTATGAGTAGCTTCCGCGGCTTCTTCGGCGGCCTGCTGGCGGGCACGCAGACCCTCCAGGTACTCTTCGATGCGCGGCGGACGGTAGGTCAGCGTGGACTTGCGGAACATACCGGGGGAGGGCGCACCGGGAGTCGGCGCAGCCGGCTTGGGCGCCGCGGGGGTAACCGTGGCGGGGGTCGGTACAGGAACCGTCTTTTCTGCAGCTGCCTCTGCGGGTGCTTCCACAGAGGCTTCTTCCGGCACGTCGGGAGCCTGGCTGGGAGCCATACTGGGAGCCGGGACGGGTGCCTGTGCCGCGCGGGCGGCAAAGAGTGCGGGGGAAGGCGCGGGCTTCGGTGCTGCAGGCTTCGGGGTTGCCGGCTTCGGGGTTGCCGGCTCCGGCGCTGCAGGTTTGGGAGCGGCGGATGCGCTCACCGCTGCATCCTCACTAGCTACACCCTCGTTGGCCTCTGCAACGGGTGCCTCAGCCGTGGACTCTGCGGTGGCCTCGGCTGTCTGCTGGCCGTTCTGTTCCTCTTCACGAGGCGTACTGCCGCTGGGTCCCTCATCGCCGCGGCGTAGGGCGGCAACGAGTTCCTGCCGGGAAGTATAAGGAATGATGTCCTCGGGAGAGTCGATATATCGGGGGAAATTCTCGTAGAGAATCTTCGCCGCGGCCTCAAAGAGCTTTTCTACAGTGGCGTTGGCGGCGGGTGCGCAAGGGCAGAGGAGCTCTTGGCGCTGCGCGTCATAGAGGGACCAGTGCGCGCATCGTCCGGTGGGCGGGAAGTAATCGAGGGTTCCCAAATCAGCAATATCGATGAGCGCACCTATCAGGGACTGCGGAATGGATAGCTGTGCCATAGTGCTCCTTTGCGTTGTCTACTCTCCAACCTATGCGTGGAGGGTCCTCTTTCCATCCTAGGCGTTTTTTGGCGGGTGTGCCCCGGAGCACGTCATCTGGGGCGCGTAAATCTGTGGATTCACAGGTTGGGACGCTTTTGGGCGCCGTTTTTGGTACGGATGGGGTAGCGTCAGCTGCTGGAGCGTCCTTGCTGCACCTAGCTAGAGCCTGCAACGTGTCATGCTGCAACGTTTTTGTACTGCGCGGTGGCTTGAGCCCTGCCCGGGGCTTGTGGCAGGGCGTTTTTTGCGTGCTTCTTGCCCAAAGACATCTTCCCGGGCGTGTCCTCCGGGGTATATCTTCTGAGGTAGATCTTTTGGGCATACAAAAAATCCCCGGTTCCGAAGAACCGGGGATTGGTGGTGCGCCCGAAGGGATTCGAACCCCCAACCTTCTGATCCGTAGTCAGATGCTCTATCCGTTGAGCTACAGGCGCATGTTCCTCGCTTCGGATTTCTTCAACCCGTCGCGGCAACAGGTACTACTATACGGATGTCCTCGGGGGCGCGCAAGCCGAAAAACTCGAAATTTGCCTAAAATCTCCTCCGAAAGACTCGATAATGCCCTGTTTTGCCCCATGATTCCGGGGTTTTTGGTGTCGGAAAATTTTTTCAAAATATTTTTGTTCCGCCCCGAACTCTACCCCGAAATCTACCTCAAGGACGCTTAAAACACCCGCTTAGACCCTGCAGGATAACCCCCAAAATCCTCCAAAAAATCTTCTCGCGCTCTAGGAATGTGATGCGCAGAACATAAGAAATGGTGTCATAGAAAGCTCTGCAGACCATTAATGCGTTATTCTGTAAGCATCACGAGGAAGTGGAGACTGTCCAAGCGTGCATATTCACGATTATTTGCACGCTTGTAGTGTTTAACTGCTTCTTTGTTACCGCAGACCTATCCGGATCAACGTAGTATCCGGGCCACCGATTGAAGGGGAAAACGTCAATGGCTGACACCTCAACTCGTACTCTCTCTGCTGAGCTCGAAAAGGAGCTGCAGAGTGCACCCACTACCCACCAGGGCCTTCTGGATTGGGTTCGCGAAGTTGCGGCCCTGACCCAGCCCGCACACATCTACTGGGTCGATGGCTCCCAGGAAGAATACGACCGCCTGGCACAGGAACTGGTCGACGCCGGTACCTTCGTTCGCCTGAGCGATCACGAATTCCCGAACTCTTACGCAGCTTTCTCCGATCCCGACGACGTTGCGCGCGTCGAGGAGCGCACCTTCATCTGCTCCGAGACTGAAGAAGGCGCAGGCCCGACCAACAACTGGCGCGACCCCGTCGAAATGAAGCAGACCCTGACCGGCCTGTTCGAGGGCTCCATGCGCGGCCGCACCATGTACGTTATTCCCTTCGTCATGGGCTCCCTGAAGGCTAAGAACCCCAAGATTGCTGTTGAGCTCAGCGACTCCGCATACGTTGTCTGCTCCATGCGCATCATGGCAACCATTGGTAAGGACGTTCTTGCCAAGCTGAACGAGACCAACGGCTTCTTCGTTAAGGCTCTGCACTCTGTCGGCGCACCCCTGGAGCCCGGTCAGGAAGACGTTCCCTGGCCCTGCAACCCCGAGAAGTACATCGTCCAGTTCCCCGAGACCCGCGAGATCTGGTCCTTCGGTTCCGGCTACGGCGGTAACGCACTGCTCGGTAAGAAGTGCTACGCACTGCGTATCGCATCCGTTATCGGTCGCGATGAGGGCTGGATGGCGGAGCACATGCTCATCCTGAAGGTCACCAACCCCGAGGGCAAGGTTCGCTACATCTCCGCAGCGTTCCCCTCCGCATGTGGCAAGACCAACTTCGCAATGATGGAACCCACCATTGACGGCTGGAAGGCTGAGATGGTCGGCGACGACATCGCATGGATCGAGTTCGACGAGAACCACCAGGCACGCGTGGTCAACCCCGAGGCTGGCCTGTTCGGCGTGGCACCGGGCACCGGCTACTCCACCAACCCGAACGCTATGAAGGCTATCGCCAAGGGCAACACCATCTTCACCAACGTTGCACTGACCGACGACGGCTCCGTCTGGTGGGAGGGCAAGACCGACGAGGCTCCCGCACACCTGATTGACTGGACCGGTAAGGACTGGACCCCCGAGTCCGGCCGCCCGGCAGCTCACCCGAACTCCCGCTTCTGCACCCCCGCATCCCAGGTCGACATGCTCGCTCCCGAGTACTACGACCCCGAGGGCGTGCCGCTGAGCGCTATCGTTCTGGGTGGTCGCCGCAAGACCACCATCCCCCTGGTTTCCGAGTCCGAGAGCTGGGAGCAGGGCGTGTTCCGCGCAGTCACCCTCTCCTCCGAGACCACCGCGGCTGCTAAGGGCGCTGTCGGCGTGATTCGCCGCGACCCGATGGCTATGTTGCCCTTCATTGGCTACAACGCTGGTGATTACTTCAAGCACTGGCTGGATCTGGGCAAGAAGCACGGCGCAGAGAACATGCCGAAGGTCTACTACGTCAACTGGTTCCGCCGCACCCCTGACGGCGGCTTCGCATGGCCCGGCTTCGGCGAGAACTCTCGCGTTGTGAAGTGGATCTTCGACCGCCTTGACGGCAAGGCTGGCGGTCAGGAGACCTTCCTGGGCACCGTTCCCACCAAGGAAGACCTGGACCTGACCGGTCTGGAAATCTCCGAGGAAGAGCTGAAGGCTGCTCTGGCTGTCTCGAAGGAAGAATGGGCTGCTGAACTGCCCGGCATCGATGAGTGGCTGGAGAAGTTCGGCGACAAGCTGCCTGCTGAGGTTCGCGAACAGCGCGACGCTCTGGCAAAGGCTCTGGAGGACTAAGACACTCCAGCTAATACCTACGGTATAGCGCGTTGAAGGAGCGGAATCTCCCGGTGAGATTCCGCTCCTTCCTTCCATTTGGGAGAAATTTGAATCCCTGTCAGTTGGGGGAATGATAAGTTTTCTTGCGAAGGTGCGAGTGTAAGGCTATGCAGTCCACCTGCTCTTGAGAAATACTTTAAAATCCCCGCCGGGATGTTTTGGGTACAGAAGCGGCTAATCATGATTTCTTGCCCTCTTGCCGCCCCTATACAATTCCAATGTAAGATTTTTGAACGCGTCGAACCCACCCGGGTTCGCGCTTCCGTTGCCGCCTCCGTGGAGGGGGCGGTAGCACGAGAAGGATAGAAGGAGTATCCATGCGTTTGACAGCATTCTCGGATGTCTCGCTCCGCGTTCTGATGCTCCTGTCTGCCCTGGAGCCCGGTCAGAAGCTTTCCACCCAGAAGATCTCTGAAGGTGTGGACACCCCCTACAACCACGTGGCGAAGGCTGTAGCTTTCCTCGTGAACATGGGTTACCTGGACTCGACTCGTGGTCGTGCCGGTGGCGTCATGCTTTCCGATGCGGGTCGTTCTGCGACCGTCGGCACTATTCTTCGCGCTACTGAGGGTGATATCCCCATGATTGAGTGCGAGGATGAGAACGGCCACTGCCCCCTCGATAAGTTCTGTCGCCTGCGCAATGTGCTGGCGAGGGCTCGCGAGGCATTCTATGCATCGGTTGATTCGGTGGTCATTAGCGAGTTGACTGCCGGTGCGCGCCCCGTTGGCCCGGTGTTTGTTGAGCTGGGCTTTGGGCCTCCGGAGAACGCGCTGCCTGCCCGCTAGTTGTAAGGCGCTAGTCGTAAGTATTCAAGCGATACGTTGATACCTGTGGAGCTTTCCTGTGGGAGGCTCCATAGAGTTTTAACACGGAGTTTTGGGTGTTTCTGCGCTTGATACGGGGGACTGTTAGGCGGTTCGCGCTGGGTATTCTCTAGGGTTTCTTGCGGGGTTTTAAGGGCATCGCGGGGGTATTTTTGACTCTGCGTGCGCGGTTGCCGGCACCTGCATGAACCTGGAAATTGTGCAGTAAATGCAGGATATTGCAAATTTGCTTTTCAAATGCAGAAAATGTGACCATATTCATTTTTGCACTGTACTGCATACTTTCCGTAGTAAATATATTTTCAGGTCAGAATTTTTATGCACACTCCGGGGCTAGTCACGCGGCGAACTTAAAAACAGTGCTGAAAATATATAGTGTGACGCTCGGCTCTCTCTTTGAGTCAAGCTGAACCATAAGTCTCACCTAGACCCCTCAATATCCCGCAGAAAGTGACCTGCACTCAGCGCAAGCACCCCGCAAAATGCTACGGTAAGGGTGCTTTATAAACACTCTGTCACCAACTAAGCTGTCTGAGTGAATGCCCCGCAACATCGATATTGAGGGGCCTCGCCACAATGACCGAGGTGACCACACAGGAAGAAGGCACGCACCGATGCTCTCCGAGAAGTCCCGCCCCATTATTGAGGCAACGCTGCCCATCATTGCTGAGCGCATTAACGACATCACCCCCGACTTCTACCGTCGAATGTTCGCCGCCCGCCCCGACCTGATGGACGGCATGTTCTCTCGCTCCTCCCAGCTTGAAGGCACTCAGCCTCGCGCACTGGCTGGCTCCATCGCAGTATTCGCTTCCTACATTGTTGAGCACCCGGACTCCTACCCGGACGAGGTCCTCTCCCGCGTTGCACACAAGCACGCATCCCTGGGTCTGAAGGAAGAAGAGTACCCCACCGTCTACAAGTACCTCTTCGAGGCAATCGCCGCTAACCTGGGCGACCTGGCTACCCCCGAAATCGTTGAGGCATGGACCGAGGTCTACTGGCTCATGGGCAACGCCCTCATCAAGCTGGAGAAGGGCCTGTACGCTTCCCAGGCAAACGACGTCATGTTCGCACCCTTCAAGCTCGTTGAGCGCAAGGAGACCGGCGAAAACGTCGTCGTGCTGACCTTCGAGCCCGCCGACGAGACCCCCATGACCGAGTCCAAGGGCGGCCAGTACATCTCCATCGTCGTTCCCGCACGTGACGGCCTGCGCCAGGCACGCCAGTACACCCTGCTGCCCAGCGAAAAGAACCAGCGCCGCATCGCTGTGAAGCTCGACCCCAACGGCGAGATGACCTCCATCCTGCACGAGCTGGAAGTCGGTGCAGTCGTCGAGATCTCCAACCCCTACGGTGACCTGACCCTGGAAGGCTTCGGCAACCCCGAGGCACCCCTGTACCTCTTCTCCGCAGGTATCGGCACCACCCCCATGCTCAGCTTCCTCTCCGAGCTGATTGAGAAGGGCTCCCAGCGCCCCGTAACCGTAGTTCACGCGGACCGTAGCCTGGACACCTGGCCCCTGCGCGAAGAGCTCACCGAACTCGTCAACAAGCTGCCCAACGCACGCCTCATCTCGTTCATCGAGGGTGAGGGCGGCGACTTCGCCGGCCGTGTCGACGTGTCCAAGCTGGACGTGCCCTCCGACGCTAACGTTTACCTCTGCGGCCCGCTGCCCTTCATGCAGGGCGTACGCTCCGCACTGGTGGAGGCAGGCGTCCCCGGCAAGAACATCAACTACGAGATCTTCGGCCCCGACCAGTGGATGCTCCACGACCAGGCTCGCGAAGCGTAAAAACCCCGTAAGCCGGCTCGTCCGCTAGGTTCCTTAAACCCGGCTAGGTTCTCCTCTTAGACAGAAGAACCTAGCCGGGTTTTTAGAACTCAAACTAAAAAGTCCCGCCCCGCAGACGAATCTGCGGGGCGGGACTTTTTAGTAGCTAGCTAGCGCTTAGCCCTGGCGAACCAGAGCCAGAACCTCATCGCGGACGCGCTCCATGGTCGCAACATCCGGTGCCTCAAGGTTCAGGCGCAGGAAAGGCTCGGTGTTCGAAGGACGCAGGTTAACCCACCAACCCTCTTCGGTGTTGGTGAAGGTGGTGCCGTCGGAGTCCTCAACAACCACGGGAGCGTTAGCGTAGTGTGCACGCACGCGGTCCACTGCGGCTGCCTTGTCTTCAATCTCGGAGTTAATCTCGCCGGAGGCAACGTACGGGGAGTACTTTGCGCTGATCTCGGAGAGAGGCTCGTCGCCGCCACCCAGAGCAGCCAGCACGTGCATAGCGGCCAGCATACCGGTATCGGCGTTGAAGAAGTCCTTGAAGTAGTAGTGAGCGGAGTGCTCGCCACCGAACACACCGTTCTCCTTAGCCATAACAGCCTTGATGAAGGAGTGGCCCACGCGGGTCTTCACTGCGCGGCCGCCCAGCTTCTCAACCAGCTCAGGAACAGCCTTCGAGGTGATCAGGTTGTAGATGATGACGGGCTCTTCGTTACCCTCTGCCTTCGCACGAGCAATCTCGCGCTCAGCAACCAGAGCGGTCACAGCCGAAGGAGTGACGGGTTCACCCTTCTCATCGATGACGAAGCAACGGTCAGCGTCACCGTCAAATGCCAGACCAATGTCAGCACCGTGCTCAACAACAGCCTTCTGCAGGTCAACCAGGTTAGCCGGCTCCAGCGGGTTAGCCGGGTGGTTCGGGAAGGTGCCGTCCAGCTCGAAGTACAGGGGAACGATTTCCAGGGGCAGGCCCGGCAGGATGGTGTCGCCCAGAACAGCGGGAGTGGTCATACCACCCATGCCGTTACCAGCGTCAACAACAACCTTCAGGGGGCGGATGGAAGACAGGTCAACCAGCTTGCGCAGGTACTCTGCGTAGGGCTTGAGGATGTCCTTCTCAGAAACGGTGCCGACCTTCTCGACCGAAGGAATCTCGCCGGCATCCAGGTACTTCTGAGCCAGGTCACGGATATCGAACAGACCGGACTCGGAGGACAGCGGAACAGCGCCAGCCTTAGCCATCTTCATGCCGTTGTACTCTGCGGGGTTGTGGCTAGCGGTGAAGGTAACACCGGCAGCGTTCTCAACGCCACATGCGAAGTACAGAACGTCAGTGGAGATCAGACCGATCTTCTCAACATTTGCACCGCGAGCGGTTGCACCCTGGGCGAATGCATCCATGAATTCGGGGGAGGAGGGGCGCATGTCGCCACCGACCAGAATGGTCTGGCCCTCCAGGCCCAGAACGTCTACGAAAGCCGCGCCAGTTGCGCGAACAGTCTCTGCGGTAATGGTCTCGCCGACGATGCCACGCACGTCGTACGCTTTGAATGAGTCATGTAGATTAATAGTAGTCACGCCTTTTATTTTAGCGGTAAAGAAGTGTAACTAGCCTCTATAATGGGCAGGTAAAACCTTATAAATTCCGCTGAATGTATGGGTTTTTTATCACGTCACTTACTTCAAACAACTCACGTCGAGAGGTATTTCCCCCATGGGTGAGATTTTTTCCCTAAAAAACCAGATTCAGAATTATGCGTGGGGTTCCCGCGAAATTCTTGGACGCATGCGCGGCGTGCCCGTGCCCACCGAACAGCCCGAGGCTGAGGTGTGGGTTGGCGCGCATCCGGCTGCGCCCTCCCGTGCAACCGTTGATGGTACCGAGTCCCCGCTCAATGAGCTGATTGTGGAGAACCCCTCCCGCTTCCTGCGCCCGGACCGTACCTCCGATTGGTTCCCCTTCCTCTTTAAGATTCTTGCGATTGATGCACCCCTGTCGATTCAGGTGCACCCCACCCCCGAGCAGGCGATTGCAGGTTTCGAAGATGAGCAGGCACGCGGCATCGCGATTGACGCACCGCACCGCAACTACAAGGACCGCTACTCCAAGCCTGAAACCGTCATTGCGCTGACCCAGATGCGCGTGCTCACCGGTGTGCGCACCTCCGCGCAGCTGGCAGAGCTGGCTGAGGCGTTCAAGGCTGGCTGGCTGGCAGAGCGTGTGGAGCTTACCCCCAAGCAGCTGCTGACCGAGATTATTCGCATGCCCGAAGAGACCGCCACCGCGGCTGTTGAGCAGCTTGTCGAGGCGGCAGCACAGCTGACCGACGCCGAGAACCCCGTCATCGCTGACGCCGCTGAGCTCGTGCAGATTGTTGCCGGCAAGTACCCCGGCGACCGCGGTCTGCTCGTCGCTTTCGTCATGAACCTGGTTCACCTGGCGCCGGGCGAGTCCGCCTTCACCCCCGACGGTCAGGTGCACGCCTACGTCTCCGGTACCGCTATTGAGCTGATGAACCCCTCCGATAACGTGATGCGTGCCGGTCTGACCGCAAAGCACATCGACACCGAGGAGCTCATTAAGGTTCTTGGTGAAAGCCAGGACGCCCCGGTTATTCAGCGCCCCACCCCCGAGAATGCGCCCGTGGGCACCTACGCCATGTGGGATGAACGCATGAGCGTGACCCGCATCCGCGTTGAAGAGGGCAAGCCGCAGGAATACACCTTCGAGGGCATTAGCGCCGCGCTGAGCGTATCCGGCAAAATCACTATTCACGCAGCAGACGGCAACGGCACCGAAGAGTTCGTTCTGGGCGCCACCGAGTCGGTACTGCACGTGGGTGAGCCCTCGGCGGCAACCCTGAGCGGCAGCGGTGAGCTGTACATCGCTTCTTATGTTTAGGAAATACTTCTAGACAGTTATAACTAGACAGTTATAAGGGGCATTAAAAATAGGTCGCTCCGCTAACGAAGCTAATAAAGAATCCACGTTTTTCCCTGTATTTATTCAGACCGGGAAGGCGTGGATTTTTTATGCCCCGTCAGCGTGAGTAATGGCGGCTTTTTGTGTTCCCCCTACAGAATGTGTTCTGAGTAACCTATAATTGGTCTTATAAATATGCGTATACCTGTGCCTTTATGCGCGCATTCCTTGAGTACGCAACCCCAAACCGCTAGGAGAACACCGTGAAGATCATCCTCACCGTCACAGGCATTGACCACGAAGGCATCATCGCCGCCGTGACCGCAACCCTCGCAGAACGCAAGGTCAACGTCCTCGACGTCTCCCAGACCATCATGGGCGAATACTTCACCATGATCATGCACTGCTCCTTCGACGAAGAGCAGCAGAACCTCATCGACCTGCAGGAAGCCATGACCGGTGTCGAGCACGAACAGAAGGTCCAGATTCGCATTCAGGCAGAATCCATCTTCAAGGCAATGCACACCATCTAAGGCACCACTATGCTCAACACCAACATTCTAGAAACCATCCGAATGATCGAGGAGCAGAAGCTCGACATTCGCACCGTCACCATGGGCATCTCCCTGCTCGACTGCGCCGACTCCGACGGCGAAGTAGCCCGCCGCAAGATTTACGACAAGATCACCAGCCGCGCGGCAAACCTCGTCAGCGTTTGCGAAGGTATCGAAGCTGAACTCGGCATCCCGATTGTCAACAAGCGCATCGCCGTCACCCCCATCGCACTGGTGGCAGGCGCCTCCAAAGATGAGGACTACGTAGAATTCGCCCGCACCCTCGACGCTGCCGCCAAGGCAGTCGGCGTGAACTTCGTCGGTGGCTTCAGTGCCCTCGTCGACAAGGGCATGACCCCCGCTGACGAAAAGCTGATTCGCTCCATCCCGCGAGCGCTCGCAGAGACCGACGTGGTCTGCTCCTCCGTAGACATTGGCTCCTCCCGCGCTGGCATCAACATGAGCGCCGTCAAGCTCATGGGCGAGACTATTCGCGCCACCGCAGACCTGACCGCGGACGCGCACGGCTTCGGCTGCGCCAAGCTCGTCGTCTTCGCAAACGCCGTCAGCGACAACCCCTTCATGGCGGGTGCATTCCACGGCGTGCAGGAGGCAGACACCACCATCTCCGTGGGCGTCTCCGGCCCCGGCGTGGTGCACCGCGCCCTGCAGAAGGTCCGCGGCGAATCCTTCGACACCTGCGCAGAAGAAATCAAGAAGGCAGCCTTCAAGATTACCCGCGTCGGCCAGCTGGTCGGTACCCTCGCCGCTGAACGCCTTGGCGTGCAGTTCAACATTATCGACCTCTCCCTGGCACCCACCGCAGAGATTGGCGACTCGGTCGCACACATCCTCGAGGAAATGGGTCTGGAAACCGTCGGTACCCACGGTACCGTCGCAGCCCTCGCACTGCTCAACGATGCGGTGAAGAAGGGCGGCCTCATGGCGTGCTCGAACGTCGGTGGCCTCTCCGGCTCCTTCATCCCGATCTCTGAGGATATCGGCATGATTGAATCCGCCGCAGCCGGACACATCAGCCTCGACAAGCTCGAAGCAATGACCGCCATCTGCTCCGTCGGCCTGGACATGGTCGCGGTTCCCGGTGACACCCCCGCCGCCACCCTCGCCGCAATGATTGCCGACGAGGCAGCCATCGGCGTGATGAACCACAAGACCACCGCGGTCCGCGTGATTCCGGCCGTCGGCCTGGGCGTAGGCGACATGGTCGAATTCGGTGGCCTGCTCGGTCGAGCACCCGTCATGCCCACCCATACCCCGAGCGCGGATGCGTTCATCGCCCGCTGCGGTCGTATTCCGTCGCCGGTTCACGGTTTCCGCAACTAAGCTCGATTCCGCAACTAAACTCTAGGGGCACTGAGAACCAATGGAAAAAGGGGAGGCATCGAAGAATATTTCTTCGGTGCCTCCCCATTTTGTGCTGTCTTGAAGAGCCAAAGACTCTTGTCTGAGCGTTTCTAATACACGAAGCGGCTCATCAATGCTTCAAGCGCCAGACGCGCATTTGCGTTCGTCCGCAGGCGACGCAGAGTCAGCTCAATCGCCTGCACATCCTCCAGTAGCTGCAGGGCGGAACGGCGGGTGCAGAACGCTTCTAGGGGCTCACGCAAATGCTCATTGACCAGCGGAGCCTTCGCCGACAGAGCCACCGTCAACGCATCACGCAGTACCGTCTGAACCTGCGCCACGGAACGCAACAGCGTATCGGAGGAAACGCGCTTAGCGCGGCGCTTCTGCTGCTCCTCCAGACGGCGAACCTGCGCTCGCAAAGATGGCGAAACCCGCTCGCCCTCACGAATACCCAACAGAGTCAGCAGCTCCTGGCGTTCCTGCTCATCCTTGAGAGCGGAGACGGCCTGTGAGTCCTGGTCGGCAAGGTCAGTGAGCTTCTCAGCTGCATTGAAAGCCGAAGAAATAGAACGAACATTCAGAATCAGGGAGGTAATCAGCTCCCGACGAGCCATCGCCTGCTCATCGGTTGCCAGACGGTACCCCTCCTGCGCATCACCCAGAGCCAGACGGGCCGCACGCTGCGCCAACGGATCAGCCACGCCGTGCGCCAGCAAATACTCGTGCACCTGAGCATCCGTCGGAACTGGCAGCTGAACCGGACGGCAACGCGAACGAATCGTCACCAGCACGTCAGTGGGGGAGGGCGCCGTCAGCAGCCAAATCGTGTGCGGCGGCGGCTCCTCAATTGCCTTCAACAACACATTGGAGGTACGCTCCGGCATGCGTTCGGTGTCCTCGACCAGAATCACGCGCCAACGACCCACGGTTGGGCGGTCCTGAGCCTTCATGACCAGCTCGCGTGCCTCATCAATGCTGATCTGCATCGCCTCGGTACTAAAGTGCGTAAAATCCGCGTGCGAACCGTTCATCACGGTCACACAACCCTTGCACTGGCCGCACCCGCGGTTCTGCGGGTCGGGTTGCTCGCACAGCAGAGCGGCGGCGAAAACCTTTGCCGCCTCACGGTGAGGCGCGCCGGTCGCCCCGGTAAACAGCCACGCGTGCGTGGGGCGGTCAGCTGCGGCGTCTGCGCGTAGCTGCTGGAGCTTATCGGCGGGAATCAGCAAGGTATCCCAGAGACTCATGCGTCCTCCTGCGGGGTGCGGACCAGGTCGCGGGCGGCAAGCAGAGGTTCAATCACCTCAAGCACACGTTCGTGTACCTCATCAATTGTGCCCACGCCGTCAATGATGCGGTGCGAACCGTTAGCGTCCTCACTGGCAATCTGCTCGAAGGCACCGTGAATACGCGCCTTGAACGCCGCACCTTCAGCCTCAATGCGGTCGACGGTGCCGCGCTGATCCATGCGCTCCTGCTCGGCGCTCAACGGCACACTCAGCAGTAGGGTCGCGTCGGGCACCAGATTGGCGGTAGCCCAGCGGCTCAAATCGACGATGGTTTCAACACCCAGGTCACGGCCTACGCCCTGGTACGCGGCAGAAGAATCAATATAGCGGTCGCTCAGCACGATGGCGCCCTCTGCGAGCGCGGGACGAATCAACTGGGAGGCGTGCGCTGCGCGGGATGCCGCGAAAATCAGCGCCTCGGTGTGGTCGTCAATGGTACCCTGACCCGCTTCAAGGACGAGGGCACGCAGCTTTTCGCCAATCTCGGTGCCGCCGGGTTCGCGGGTGGTGATGACACGGTATCCGCGGTTGCGTAGTGTTTCATCCAGCAGAGCGAGCTGGGTGGTTTTGCCGGCGCCGTCGCCTCCTTCAACCACGATAAAAAGCCCGCGGCGACCGGTCGGGTCGGCGGGAAGATTCTGCGCATCGGGGGTGTAGCTGAGAGTATCCATCACTTCTTAAGGGTACCGGGTCTGCCCAAATCCTCGGTGTGGCTTTGGTGACGGTTCTGAACAACGCTGAGTGTGCCTGTAGGTAAAAAACATGTAAATCCTGTCCTCTGTTACCGGCGTGGGCGTGCGTTCTGGGCGTGGGTGTGCCAGGCTTAAAAGCATGACTGCAGATAACCACGACATGAATTACTCCGCTGAGACCTTCGTCGTCTCCGGCGGCCGCCCGGCACACGAGCATGACGCGCCGGTGAACCCCCCGATTGTTCTTTCTTCCACCTACCGCGGCGTGGACGCCGTGAACATTGAGCAGGACCGCGTGTACGCCCGCTTCTCGAACCCCACTTGGGAAGGCATGGAAGAGGTTGTTGCCAAGCTGGAGAACGCTACCCAGCCGGGTCTGCTGTTCCCCTCCGGCATGGCTGCCGTTGCTGCCGTCATCGACCTGGTGCCGGTTGGTTCCATTGTGCTGATTCCGAAGCACGCATACATGGCGTCGGTGACCCTGTGCAAGGATTTGGAGCGCCGCGGCATCATTGAGCTCGTTCGCGTGGACATTGAAGACACCGAGAGCGTTATCGCCGCTATGGAGGATGCCGCATCCCGCGCCGGCGTGACTCCCGAGAACGTGAACTACTCGGCACCGAAGGTCCTGGCATGGCTGGAGAGCCCCACCAACCCGATGCTCGAGGTCGCTGACCTGCCTGCCCTGCTGGCTACTGCCCGCCGCCTGGGCATTGTGACTGCGGTGGACAACACCTTCGCGACCCCGATTCTGCAGCGTCCCCTGGATTTGGGTGCAGACGTTGTGGTTCACTCTGCAACGAAGTTCCTGGCGGGTCACTCTGATGTTCTGCTGGGCATGACCCTCACCTCGAATGAAGAGCTGTACAAGGCGATGCTGCACCACCGCATCACCAACGGCGCAATCCCCGGCCCCGTGGAGGCATGGCTTGGTCTGCGTGGCCTGCGCACCCTGGCGCTGCGTGTGGAACGTGCGGTGCAGAACGCGCAGGTACTGGCTGAGCGTCTGAGCGAGCACCCCTTCGTGACCGAAGTACGCTACCCGGGTCTGGTGAGCGACCGTGGCCATGAGGTTGCGAAGAAGCAGATGGACGGTTTCGGCGCGATTCTCTGCGTCACCCTGGATACGGACGCTCAGGGTGCCCGTAATGTCGTGGAGGCGCTGAAGCTGTGGACCCCGGCAACCTCCCTGGGTGGCGTGGAGTCCCTCGTGGAGCGTCGTCGTCGCCACGGTAACGAGCCGGATTCGATTCCGGAGTCGCTGCTGCGCCTGTCGGTGGGTATTGAGAACGTTGATGACCTTTACAATGACTTGGTTGAGGCCTTTAAGGTTGTCCGCTAGGCACTTTGCTAGGGTTGTCTAGAGAAGCTGCTGATTCTAAGGAATACTATGTCTCCTATTCTGTTGGTCTGGTACGTGACCACTTTTGTTGATACGCTGCTGGCTATCGCTGGTGCTGCGGTTGGTGTGCTGGCTTTTGTGCGTGCGTGGATGTCTCCGGCGAACGCGTACGATTTTGCCGGTAAGCGCCCGAAGAACACGTGGCTGGCTTTGACCGGTGGTTCTGCTGCGGTGTCGCTGTTTAGCGTTTTTGCTGCGGTGACTGGCGGTGGTAATACTGTGCTGATTCTTCAGCTTGTGGCTGCTGTGATTAGCTGCGTGTTCTTGGCTGGTGTGTGGCCTTCGGTGGGCCGCCGCCGTTTCTAGCGTTAGCTTGTGCGCTCGCTTTGAGTGATGCAGTGTGAGGCCTCGCGTGCCCTCTGGCTGGTTTGTCCCGGTCGGATGGTGTGCGGGGCTTTTCCCTTTTCTGGCGGGGTTTTTGAGCCTTTCGTTCTGGTAGAAAAGACCCTTATAAATTTTTGGGAGAATGCATATTTTCTAGGCTCTAAGGCATGACAAACCGGCAGGTAAATGAAAAAATAGAGGTATGACTTACAAACTAGTACTCCTGCGCCACGGCCAGTCCGAGTGGAACGAGAAGAACCTGTTCACCGGCTGGGTGGACGTTAACCTGACCGATAAGGGCCGCGCTGAGGCTAAGCGCGGCGGCGAGCTGCTGGCAGAGCGCAACATCCTCCCCGATGTTGTTCACACCTCCCTGCAGCGTCGCGCAATCAACACCGCAAACCTTGCACTGGATGCAGCAGACCGTCTGTGGATTCCCGTCAAGCGCACCTGGCGCCTGAACGAGCGTCACTACGGTGCTCTGCAGGGTAAGAACAAGTCCGAGATCCGCGAGGAATACGGCGACGAGAAGTTCATGACTTGGCGTCGTTCCTACGACGTTCCGCCGCCCCCGCTGGACGACAACGACCCCTACTCGCAGGCACACGACCCCCGCTACGCGGATGTTGAGAACGCTCCCCGCACCGAGTGCCTGAAGGACGTTCTGGGCCGTATGCTTCCCTACTGGGAGTCGGACATCAAGCCCGACCTCGCAGCAGGCAAGACCGTTCTGGTTGCTGCACACGGTAACTCCCTGCGTTCGCTGGTCAAGCACCTCGAGGGTATTTCCGATGAGGACATTGCTGGCCTGAACATCCCCACCGGTATTCCGCTGTACTACGAGCTGGATGAGAACTTCAAGCCCGTCAAGGCTGGCGAGTACCTGGACCCCGAGGCTGCTAAGGACGCTATTGCTGCCGTAGCAAACCAGGGTAAGTAATACCTTCGACAGGGTTTCGCCCCTGTACTTGTGATGAGCCGTCCACCGGTAAGGTGGGCGGCTCATTGCGTTCTCTGCCAGGTTTCCGCACGGAGGGCGTGTCTGAGAAGAGGCGCGCTCGCCTGAGTGCTGGGTAGCAGCCACATTTATACTGAGTGGGGTACTCGAATAGAAGGGAAGTACATGGATGCCGGTCTGATCGCCTTTATTGCGGGCATGATAGGTCTGCTGGTGGGCGTCCTGAGCATGAACGCGGTGGCGCGTAGTGAGCGTGAGCAGGAGCGTAGCTTGGTGTCGGCGCCGGCGCTGCGTGATGGTGCCGCTCAGGTGCTTGCTGTGATTGGTCGCGCCTACTTGGTGATTGATGAGGTGGGCGGCGTGGTTCAGGCTTCTCCGGGTGCTTATGCGATGGGTCTGGTGCGTGGCCATACGGTGGCGTCTGATGAGCTGGCGGATATGATTCGCACGGTGCGTCATCGCGGTATTTTTGTGGAGCGTAGCTTTGAGATTGACCGCGGTGAGGGCGAGGCGCTGGTCCTGGATGTGCGTGTTGCGTCGCTGGGCGATGAGTACATTCTGGTGCTGGCTGATGACCGTACTGAGATTTCTCGTGTTCAGCGTATGCGTAATGACTTTGTGGCGAATGTGTCGCATGAGTTGAAGACTCCGGTGGGTGCGGTGAGTCTGTTGGCTGAGGCTATTGAGCAGGCGAGTGATGACCCTGAGGCGATTGAGTATTTTGTGGGTCGTCTGCATAAGGAGACTCGCCGCCTCTCTGCGCTGGTGCGTGACATTATTGAGCTGTCGCGTCTGCAGTCGACCGATGTGATTGCGCGTGGTGGTCCGGTGTCGGTGCCTTCTTTGGTGGCTGATGCGGTGGATCGTTCGCATATTGTGGCGGAGGAGAAGGACATCCAGATTTCTACCCGCATTGAGGAGGTCCCCGAGGTGTATGGTGACGCCGAGCTGCTCGGTATTGCTGTGCAGAACGTGGTGGAGAATGCGGTGCGGTATTCGCCGGAGCATACGAAGGTGGATATTTGGGTGCATCGTGTGGCTGATCAGCTGCTGGTTGAGGTTTCTGATCAGGGCGTGGGCATTCCTGAGGATGAGCAGAAGCGTATTTTTGAGCGTTTTTACCGGGTTGATCCGGCTCGTTCGCGTCAGACGGGCGGTACCGGTTTGGGCTTGAGCATTGTGAAGCATGTGATGACTCAGCACGGTGGTAGCGTGACGGTTCGTTCGATGCCGCAGGAGGGCTCGACGTTTACGTTGGCGTTGCCGCTGAATGAGGCTCCGGTCGCAGTGTAGTGTTAGCGGTATAGGTTTTATGGAATCGAAGGAAATTATTGATGTCTAAAATTCTGATTGTTGAGGACGAAGAGGCCCTCTCGGATCCCCTGGCGTTTTTGCTGGGTCGTGAGGGGTTCCAGACGATTGTTGTGGATAACGGTCTGGATGCTCTGCCGGTGTTTGACCGCGAGGGCGCGGATTTGGTGCTGCTGGATGTGATGCTTCCGGGCATGTCCGGTATGGAGGTGTGCCGTAAGCTGCGTGAGGTGTCTTCGGTCCCGATTATCATGCTGACCGCTAAGGATTCTGAGCTGGATAAGGTTCTGGGTCTGGAGCTGGGCGCTGATGACTATGTGACGAAGCCGTATTCTGCGCGTGAGCTGATTGCTCGTATCCGCGCGGTGTTGCGTCGTCGTTCGGCGGAGACTGATTCTGCTACTGAGTCGGTGCTGCAAGGCGGCCCGGTGCGCATGGATATTGACCGCCATGTGGTGACGGTTAATGGTGAAGAGATTTCTATGCCGCTGAAGGAGTTTGAGCTCCTTGAGATTCTGCTGCGCAATGTGGGTCGTGTGATGACTCGCGGCCAGCTGATTGAGCGCGTGTGGGGTGCCGACTATGTGGGTGATACGAAGACCCTGGACGTGCATATTAAGCGTCTGCGTTCGAAGATTGAGCCGGATTCTTCTGCTCCGCAGTATGTGGTGACAGTTCGTGGCTTGGGCTATAAGTTCGAGGCGTAGGCGGGCTAGAGACTGATGACTTCTGCTTCTGCGGCGAATACTGCTGTGATTGTTTTGGCGGCTGGTTCGGGTACTCGCCTGGGTGAGCCGATTCCGAAGGCTGCTGTGCGTGTGCACGGTCGTACTCTGCTGGATTATGCGTTGGAGGGTGCGCTTGCTTCGGGTGTTGCTGAGCATGTGGTGGTGACTGTTCCTGCTGATTGTTCGGTGAGCTGCCCGGAGCTTTTGGAGGATGCCCGCCGTGCCGGCGCGTTGATCACCACCGGTGGTGATACTCGTACTGCTTCGGTGGTTGCGGCGTTGGATGCGTTGAAGGATGCGCAGGTTCCGGTGGATTATGTGCTGATTCATGATTGCGCTCGTGCGTTTACGCCGCCGCAGGTGTATCACCGTGTGATTGAGGGGCTGGGTTCTGAGAGTCCGCAGGGTGTTGTGCGTGCGGTGATTCCTGTGTTGCCGGTGGTGGATACGGTGAAGACCGTTGATTCTGCCGGCCTGGTGACGGGTACTCCTTCGCGCGCGCAGATGCGTGCGGTGCAGACTCCTCAGGGTTTTGAGGTCTCTGCCCTGTTGGCGGCGCATGAGCGTAGCCGCTCCCTGCCGCCCGAGGAAGCTGAGCTGTTGACTGATGATGCGATGGCTATGGAGGCGGCGGGCGAGCCGGTGTTGACGGTTGCCGGTGACGCGGATGCGTTTAAGGTGACGACTCCGTTGGATTTGCGGGTTGCTCGCGCGCTGTTTGGTGATTCTGCTTCCTAATCCTGCCGCCTAACGCCTCCTATACCTGCCTCTGTAGTGGGGCGGGCACTGCCGCTGAGAAGATTTTGATTGTTTGAAGGGTCCTGTGATGACTGTTATTCCTCGTGTTGGTACCGGTGTTGATGTCCATGCTTTTGGTGAGGAGGGCACTCCTCTGTATATTGCTGGTCTGCATTGGCCGGGTGAGCGTGGTTTGAGCGGCCATTCTGATGGTGATGTGGTGGCTCATGCTGCTGCTGATGCGCTGTTCGCTGCCTCGGGCACGGGGGATTTGGGCTCTAATTTCGGTGTGGACCGCCCGGACATGAAGGGCGCTTCGGGTGTTCGTATTCTTTCTGAGGCTGCGGCGATTGTGCGTGCGGCTGGTTTTGAGATTGGTAATGTGAGCGTTCAGCTGGTGGGTAACCGCCCGAAGTTCTCTCCGCGCCGTGAGGAGGCGAACCGCGTGCTGAGCGAGGCGGCGGGTGCCCCGGTGACGGTGATTGCGACGACTACTGATGGTTTGGGTTTGACGGGCCGCGGTGAGGGCGTGGCTGCTATCGCGACGGCGCTGGTGTATCCGCGTTCGTAGGTGTTTGGTTGCTTTGAACCATTCTGTAACCTATCGCTGATTTACCGACCCGGCGTCTGAACCGACCCCGTAGAATGAGAGTGTGACTATGCGTTTTTATGATTCTGCTTCCGCGACTATTCGCGAGTTTGAGCCCGTCGTGCCCGGTGAGGCGCGTATCTACTATTGCGGTGCTACGGTGCAGGGTGAACCGCACCTGGGCCATATCCGTTCGGCGCTGGTGTTTGACCAGTTGAGCCGTTGGATGCGTTACCGTGGCTTGAAGGTGACGACGGTCCGCAATGTCACTGATATTGATGACAAGATTTTGGCGAAGTCTGCTGATTCTATGGAGCCCGGTTTTGAGGGTGAGTTCCCGAATGAGCAGTGGTGGGCGCTCGCGTACCGTTTTGAGAAGGTTTTTGCTCAGGCGTATGCGGCGTTGGGTATTGATCCGCCGACGTATGAGCCGCGCGCGACCGGTCATATTCCGGAGATGTTTGCTCTGATTCAGCGTCTGATTGACCGCGGCCACGCGTACCCGGCGCTGGATGATTCTGGTGACGTGTATTTTGATGTGCGTTCGTGGGACAAGTACGGCGCACTGACGAATCAGAGCGTTGAGGATATGCAGGATTCTGCGGATGCTGATCCGCGCGGTAAGCGTGACCCTCGCGATTTTGCCCTGTGGAAGGGTTATAAGGAGGGCGAGCCGCTGACTGCTTCGTGGGAGTCTCCGTGGGGTCGCGGCCGTCCGGGTTGGCATCTGGAGTGCTCGGCGATGGCTGGTAAGTACTTGGGTTCGCGTTTCGATATTCACGGTGGCGGTTTGGACCTGCGTTTCCCGCACCATGAGAATGAGCTGGCGCAGTCGACTGCTGCCGGTGATGATTTCGCGAACTTCTGGATGCATAACGGCATGGTCACCTATGAGGGTGAGAAGATGTCGAAGTCTATCGGTAATACGATTTCGCCGGCGCAGATGCTTGAGATGGCTCGTCCGCTGGTGGTTCGCTACTACTTGGGTAGCGCGCATTACCGTTCGGTGTTGGATTACCGTCCGTCGTCTCTGCAGGAGGCGGCGACCGCTATTGAGCGTGTTGAGGCGTTCCTTGCCGCTACTCAGGATTTGCTGAAGCCGGGTCGTGAGGTTCCGGAGGCTTTTGCTGAGGCTATGGATGATGACGTGAATATTCCGCGTGCCCTGGCTGTTCTGCATGAGCAGACTCGTGCGGGTAATGCTGCGCTTGCTGCTGGTGAGGATGCTTCGGATGCGGCTAACGCCGTGATGGCTATGGCTGAGGTTCTGGGTCTGGCTCAGCTGATGAGCTTTAATGCTGAGGGCACTTCGGGTGCTGAGCATGAGGCTCTGGACTCCCTTATTCAGGCTGTGTTGGCGGAGCGTGCGGACGCTCGCGCTCAGAAGGATTGGGCGAAGGCTGATGCGATGCGTGATTTGTTGGCGTCTGCTGGTGTGCAGGTGAAGGATGGCGCGAATGGTTCGACTTGGAGTGTTGGCTAGAGCGTGATGTGCCCCGCGTTTGTGCGCAAGGCTTAGGTCGCGCGGGTTCTCTCGCGTAGACTCGTATTCAAAACTTTGACGAAGGAAGAGAAGAATGGCTAAGGCAGGTTCGCGCCCGGGCGCTACCAGCAAGAAGAAGGGTGCTACTAAGGGCACTGGTGGTCACGGCCGTAAGGCGCTTGAGGGTAAGGGTCCTACTCCGAAGGCTGAGGACCGCGTTTATCACAAGGCGTATAAGATGAAGCGCGCGGCTGAGCGCCGTGCTGCTACCGGTACGAACCGTAAGTTCCAGACTCGTTTGGGCGGTAAGCGTGCTAGCGATGAGCTGGTGACTGGTCGTAACGCGGTGCTTGAGGCTCTGCGTACTGAGATTCCCTCGAAGCATCTGTACATCATGAGCCGCGTTGAGGTGGATGACCGCGTTCGCGAGATCATGACTATTGCGAATAAGCGCAATATTCCGATGCTGGAGATTCCGCGTAGCGAGCTGGACCGCCTGACTGATGGTTCTGTGCACCAGGGCGTTGCGATGCAGATTCCTCCGTACAAGTACCCGGATGCTACTGACCTGGTGCTGGATACTATGGAGCGTTGGCACTCGGGTAAGCTGTCGACCCCGCCGCTGTTTGTTGCGCTGGACGGTATTACTGATCCGCGTAACTTGGGTGCGATTATTCGTAGCGTGTCCGCGTTTAGCGGTGATGGCGTGATTATTCCTGAGCGTCGTTCGGCTGCTGTGACTGCTGGCGCGTGGAAGACTAGTGCGGGTGCGGCTGCTCGTATTCCTGTTGCGATGGCGACTAATCTGACTCGCGTGATTCAGCAGGCTAAGGAGCAGGGTATTTTCGTGATTGGTCTGGACGGCGGTGGCGACATTGAGCTGCCGGCTCTGGAGCTTGCGAATGAGCCGCTGTGCGTGGTGGTTGGCTCTGAGGGTAAGGGTCTGTCCCGCCTGGTGACTGAGAACTGCGATCAGATTGTGTCGATTCCGATTGACTCGGCGATGGAATCTTTGAACGCGGCGATGGCTGTGGGCATTACTCTGTACGATGTTTCTCGTCGTCGCGCTACCGCAAACTAGAGTTTTGAAGCTAGCGGGCTACGGCATGTAGCTCTGTAGCATGAATAAGGAGGGCGCCCCCGTGAGGGGGTGCCCTCCTTTTCTCTTTTCTATCTCTTCTCCCTTTCCTCTATCCGGTTCTTCTATACGGGGGGGGGGGGAAGTTTTAGGGGATTTTAGGGCTCTTTTGAAGGTTTTTAAACTTTTTTCAAAGAACTTTTGGGAGGCTTATCCTGCGTTGACTAGGGGTTTTGGTATCTGTGAGGGTGTTTGAGACCCTTTCAAGGCCCTTTTTGTGTGCTACTTCACCCTTTTTCGGGTTGCAGGGCTGTTTGGGGGTCTGTATAGTTGTATGAGTCGCCGCGGCGAGGAGGAAAAAACGAAGAGTTTTCTTCGGTGTTTCTCCTAGTCAGAAGCGGTTTGACAAGCTTTCAATTGTATAGTGTTTTGGTTTCTTGCTTAGAAGAATCTCAGGTTGCCTGTTGCCTGTTGGTGATGGTGGAGGAGTTTAGGGAAGAAACATTGTGGTGTGAATCACGGAAAACGGATTTGCATGGCAAACGAAACGCTGGTATAGTTGATTGAGTTGCCGCGGGAACGCGGTAACA